>JAABUO010001348.1_pt1 | contig 32699 bp, 37 predicted proteins | sample 5559291 | NCBI WGS metagenome assembly JAABUO01 (sample SAMN10711878, study PRJNA513372) | rock metagenome | isolation source: Antarctica rocks | place: Antarctica: Victoria Land, Finger Mt sud | reverse complement strand
GTTTTCTGCATCGCGTACATGAATGATATCTTGATCTATAGCAACAGCAAAAAGAAGCATACTCAGCATGTTCATCAGATACTGAAGCGACTTAGAGTCGTTGAACTACAGATAGATATCGAGAAATGCGAATTTTCAGTTATCGAGATCAAGTATTTGAGTCTAATAATCATCACTCACGAAATCAAAATGAATTCTGAGAAGATCAATGTCATCATAAATTGAACTGCATCTTGAGACGTCAAAGATGTTCAGAGCTTTCTGAGCTTCGTCAACTTCTATAAACGATTTATTAAGAAGTTTTTCAAGCTGATTGATTCATTGACTGTCTTAATCAGAAAAGATCAGTCATTTAATTGAACTCAGAAGTGTCAATTCGTCTTCGATCGACTCAAGCAGACATTCATCACTGTCTCTATCTTAATGCACTATAATTCGAACCTATTCGTGACTGTGAAAATCGATGTCTTCGACTATGTTGTGATCGAAGTCATGTCTCAGCGAGATGATAATGAGCAGTTAAGATCTGTGATCTATTTCTCTTTCAAAATGCTATTTGCAGAATGCAACTACGAGATTTATGACAAGAAACTTCTAGCTATAATCAGAGCTTTTGAGAAATGAAGGCTCGAACTGAAAGGCACGTTAGATCTCGTTGAGATCATTTTCGATCACAAGAATCTAGAATATTTCATGTCAATTAAGCTGCTTAGTCGAAGACAAGTCAGATGATCAGAATTTCTCTCTCGATTTAACTTCAAAATCGTGTATCATTCGAATGAATTGAACACTCGAGTCGATGCACTCACGCGTCGATCAGAAGATCTTTTCTTGAACGAGAGAGATAATTGTCGAGAACATCAGTGACAGATCGTGCTAAAATCAAAAAACCTGAAAATTCAAGTCTTAATCAATGTTCTCGACGATAATGACTCTGAAGCACTCGAATCAAGTGACTCGAAGAACGAATCAGTGATCTCTGAGCAGTCTGAATCATCAGAGAAAATGTCTATGAATGAGCTAGAAGAACAACTCTTCGCAGTCTATTTCAATGATGAATGAATACAGATCGTGATAACTGCGTTAAGAGACGATCAACGAAAGCTTAAAGAATTTTCGTTAGCGAAATGTACGCTGCGAAGTGATTGAGTCTACTATAGAGATAGACTATTGATATTCGAAGATGAGAAACTGCGACTACGTCTGCTTCAGTTAAGTCATGACACGTCTATTGCGAATCATTCAGAAAGAGTCAAGATCTACGAAATACTCAGTCGTCATTATTACTGATTCGAAATGATCAAGACAGTAGCTCGCTTCGTACATAATTGTCATCTATGCTCTCGAGTGAAGATCTCTAGAGAAAAATATCAGAGAGCTTTGAAGTCTCTTGATGTATTCAATCGTCGCTGAAAAGACATAGTCATGAATTTCATCGTGACAGTATCTGAAAGTAAGAATCTGAACGAAAATTCGACAATCAATATTCTGATAGTCGTGAACAGACTATCTAAACAAGTGCATTACAAGTCTATGAGTGAAATTACAGCTCTAGATACAGCTCGAGTTTTTTATCGTGCAATATGAAAACATCATGAATTATCTGATTCAATCGTCTTGAATCGTGAAACTCAGTTTGTCAGTCACTTTTGAGACGAACTTTGTATTCGATTGAAGATTCAAGCTCGATTGTCAACTGCGTTTCACTCAGAAACGAATGATCAAATCGAGAACGTCAACGACGTTTTGAAACAATATCTTCGAGTCTTCGTGTTCTTTATGCAGAACGACTGAGCTGCATGACTGTCATCAGCTGAATTTGTCATCAACAATCACTTCTTCGAAAGCATTCAATGCACGTCGTTTCTAGCTAACTTCGAACAGCATTCTCGAATGAGGTTGAAATCAAAGAAGACTCAGAAGAACGTTATTGAACACTCGAAATGAATACATGTCGATCTGTTTGTTCAGAAAATGAATCGAATCAATGAAATTCTGCGAAAACAAATGATCTTAGCTCAAGCATATCAGAAACAATTCGCTAATGTTCATCGACAACACGTCTTCAAGTATGCAATTAATGATATGATTTGATTAGATGCTCGCAATCTGATGATTCATCGATTCAGCAAGAAGTTATCTAATAAATTCGAGAGATCTTTCCGAATCATCAAAATTGTTAGTTCTCATTCTTATCAACTAGAGTTGCTTGATGACTGATTCTGTTTCAACGTCTTTCATACTTATCTGCTTCATTCTGCGATCAACGATTTCTTATCTGAACAAATATCTTTCGCGTCGTTTTCAATAGTCTTCGTCGAAGAAGTGCTTAGCTGAGAGATGAACGAAATATTGAACTTTCGAGTAAAGAACTCTCAGCTAGAGTATTTAATTAAGTGAACTGAGATAGAAGAAAACAGTTGAGTAAAGTTTGCGAATGTGATGAATGTCATCGAAGTCATGAACGTCTATCATGCTCGAAATCTCGATCGTTCGAATAAGAATTCATGAATCGCTTACGTGCAAGAAAGCAGCGACTTTAAATATGAATCAGAGAATTAAAAGTCTCGCAGAAGCTTCGACTTCAAAAAGAGAAATCTATTGTCACAGTTTTAGCATGTGTTACTTGAAAAATGTTGGAAAAAGAGATGTTAGATTACTTAGATGATGTTGAACAATATTATAGATGATGATAGACGTGAGATTATCAGTGATGTTATGAGAATTCTTCGATATGAATGATACTCAGCGTTCATGAGGTATAAGAACATCTGAATGATCTCTTTCTTTTCTTTCTTCTTCGTGCAACATCTTGTATCTAAAATCTAGTTATTAGAATTTCATTCTGATTTCATTCAGCTCTCAGTTCGTGACACAAACATGAAGAACTTAAGTAAATCATGATGTTTTTAAACATGAGCATAGAAGTAATTGATAACTTCTTCAACTTTCATAAAAGTGATGAGAACTAAATGTTTCATTTTGATAAAATAATCAATGAAGATTAAAACATAAAAGATTTTTTAAAAACTCAAAATTTTATTAAATTGACATCAATTTCTTTTGACAATAAAACATCATTGACATGATGCTTGCGCTTCATTCTGATCATCAGAGACAAATGATGAGCATCATCAATGTGATATCAGTGAGTGAGCGAGAAATGAGTATCATTATCTTGCAGAAGAATTCAATTAAGACGAAGAATATACATGAGAAATTGAACAAGCTGCGAGTACTTTATGAGCTCAATGAACGTAGAAACAACGAGCTAATGCTCTGAGAAAAAATGAGAAGATTGACAAAGATGATAGAAAAGCTGACGCGTCAACGTGTCGTTGCGTTAACTGTCAATCGATGCATGAAGAATCAGTTGAAGAGATTGAAAAAGATAATGAGCAAACTTGAAAAGAAGTTTGCAAAGAAGAAGAAATGCATTGATAACTGAGCGAAGAGAGCAAACGAGAAGTCAACGATGTCATTTGAGAATCATCTTGTTCACAGCGTTGATGTTGCATCATCAATGCAAAATCATTGCAAGAAATTCAAGATTGAGATCTTCATTAAAGAAAAAGAGAAGATCAAGAGAATCATGACAACAACAACAGAAAATATAGTGAAATGAGTGAAAGAGATTGACGTTGACGAGATGCTATCAACATGTAAGAACATAGAGATTATGAAGAAATGATCAAATCTATTGATATTTCAAATCAAGATTGAAGACAGTAAAAAAAATACTGAAGAAAATCGATTTTTGAATCAAAGAGATTTTATTGAATGCAAGTCTGCGCAAAGTTAGTTTCAAGATAGTGATACATGAAATTAAAGTTGAAGAAATGTTTAAAGACATAAAGAAGAAGAGAACGAAAGCACTCATCAAGATCAACAAAAACATACATTCAAAGATGATGATTGAGAAAGTTAAGTGACTCATAAAGAATAGTGAACAGAAGAGATACATCTTGCTGATGATACATGTAATCAGTGTTAAGATGATGAACAAGCTAATTGATGAGAGAGTATGTCATGAGATTGACATAAAAATCACGCAATTCTATGATTTAAATTGTAGAACACATCAATGTTTAAAGTATCAAGACTATGATCATAAAACATATGAATGCAGAAATAAGTAAAAATGCGTTTATTGCACGCTAGATCATTGCTTGAAGCACTGTTCTCATAAACAGACTTGAGACATGTGAAAATGTGAGACATGTCAAAATATACACAGAGTCTTTGACTTTCAATGTCATAAATGACAGATTGAAAAAGAGAGAATAAAGAGAGTCATGAAACATAGATTTCTATATCACGTCATACAAGAGCAGAAAGAACTCAAAGCGATGATGTCAAAGATATTCACAGAAACATTTATTAATTTAAGATCGCTGATAAACAATGACTTGAAGAGAAAACAGAAACGCTCAACAAATGAAAGTCATCTGCTCAGCATGATCATCACATTCAAAAACACTATATTGAATCATATAGTTAAGAAGTCAAAAACAAATGAGTTGAAGTTAACATTAATTACATCAATTTCAGTATCATCTTCTTTTGAAGATTTTACAAGAGAAGTAAACATATTACAAATGCTCAAGAGAATATCAAACAGCTTTGAATGTGAACTTTAATGTTTCAGCAAAAGAAGCTTTGAATACTACAGTACAACGTTCACAAGTTCAAAGAAAAGATGATGATAGTGTTATTACATGAGAAAAAGATAAAGAATTATGACATTTTAATTCTTCAAGAACTCTGATGATTTGATGAGAATTTCAGAGCGTACTGCTCAGCAATTGTTAACTTCACACTGAAGAATAATGAAAGTAGAATCTGTTTCTACATAAACAAAAGAATTGACAGCAACATCTGACACTCAACATGATACTTTAAAGATGTAAACATAATTACGTTGCAGACATTAACAGATGATACACAGATGATTCAGAAAGCTATACACATTCACGAAATATACAATTTATCATTTAGAAATCACGAAGTCATTCATGAAAAAGAAAGTTTTTCAGACATTGAAAAAATGTTACATATGTTGAAAGAATGCATTCTTGTAGAAGACTTCAATTTGCATCATTTCACATGAGAAGAATTATTCTATTCAAGACAGCATTTATTGTTAAATAATTTAATTGAAATGATCACAAATGTTGATGCATTACTGATGTTATTTCAAGATACAATTACGAGAAATTATCAGAGATTTCAAATGACAATAGATCTGATCTTCATGACAGATGACATTATGAATCAATTAATACAATGTGAAATCGATGAAGAAATGAAAAACTTCTCAAATCATTTGTCGATACAGATAATTATAGATTTCAGAGTCTGCAAAGAATCAGCGCGAAAATTGCGTTGCAACTGAAAGACAATGAATGAAGAGAAGTTCATTAATGTTCTGAAAGAACAAATGTTGAAATCATTGTTGAATCATGAGATGAAGCATTGATGCATAAATGAATACACTAAGCAATTGCTGAATGTACTGAAGAAGATCATCAAGATTTTCACTTTCTGAGCAAGATCACATGAAATGATCAAAGCAAAATGAACGAAGAAGTGTACAAAGATTATCAAGAGCATGCAATGAATGAGAAGAAGCTGTTGAATCATCAACAACTGAACAGAGTATATTCAAGCATGTGACAAGAAGAGCAAGATCATCAGAAAACAGAAACGCAGTAAATATCAAAAGATCATGCAGAACGTCAAACAATTCTCAAGAAAACTGTTCAAAACTGCAAAATGAGCAAGAAATGCAGTTGCAAATACATTGACTTAAACGACAATTTCTTCTCTGATCAAATCAGAGTGCTTTAACATCATTATGACAATACAGAATAAGATGAAAATGATGTTTCAGACTAACTTTTCATCATTTTTAAAGATTCTCATGCTAAACACAGAAGACTTCAAGTATTTGCTCTCAATTGAGAATGACATTTCACTGATGCATTGCAAGATTAAGAGAGTTGTTTACAAAATAATGCTTGACAAGACTTCAAGATACACAGAATATATAAATAAAATAATGTGCAAACTTGTTGATGATGCATCAAAACAAATACGCTCTCTTTTTAAAAGATGTTTGCAGAAGAGAATACAGTCAACTCAGTTCAAAAGCACAATCACAATAGTGATGTGAAAGTCAGACAAGAAGAATTACTTTAATGCAAAGATATATAAATCAATTGTGTTATTCAACATGCTGAGTAAGATACTGAAGTTCATCATATTTGAACATCTGTAAAACATCATAGAAGCATGTGACTTGATATTGAACATTCAGATGAGAATTTGCAAACACAGATCAACAAATATGACTTTGCAACTGATTATAGAAAAGATACACATTGTATAAAGTGACATAAGAAGAAGAATAGTCTCACTGTTAAGTCTGAATGAGAAGAGTGCATTCAACAATGTAGCGCATAGCAGACTCTTGCATGACATGAAAAAGAGAAGAGTTCTCAGACTGCTTCTTGAATTTGTGAAGAACTTTCTGAGAAATCGACATATCACAATCACAATCGATGATTACATGATGATGAAACGCAGCGTAAACATCAACATATCACAAGACTTTTCATTATCATTAATATTATATCTGTTTTACAACGTGAACTTGCTAAAAGCATGTGATGATATCAGATTAAGAACAAACTTCACAAATTTTATAAATGATATCAATATTTTAATATATGAAAAGTTCATGAAGCGTAATTGCAGAGTTTTTAGCGAAATCTATGATAAATGCAAACAGTGATCAAAAATGCACAACATCAAGTTTTCAAAGACAAAGCATAAGCTGATTCACTTTACAAGAATCTTTAAGTGATTCAATATGAATGTTAACATAAAGCTGATAAAACATCAAATTAACTCAAAATCAGATATCAGAATTTTGAGAGTTCAACTAAACTTCAAACTGAAATGAGTAATTTACATGCATCATGTCAAAGTAAAACTAATAATTAAACAAAAAATCATGCAAATAATCATCAAGTTTACTTGAGATTCATCAATGATGACAAGAAAGCAAATATACTTCGCGATGATGTGCTCTCTGTTTAGTCACGAAGTCATCATATGATACATGTCACAAAGAATGAAGAATTATTGAAAAGATCTAAATGTCAAGTTGAGATCAGTACAAGAAAAAGCATTGCAACAAATCATTGATGTTTATCATGTGACATCAACAAAGACTCTACAGATAGAAATAAACACAACATTGATAAATATTCATTTATAAAAGCTGATACAAAAGTTGATAATGAACATAAACTTTTGAAAATTAGATGAAGTTATTGAAATGATGATGCATCGAATTCACAACGACTTGATATTCAAAAAAGATCAAAAATCAAAGCTGCGCAAAACGTCTTTGCAACTAAAGTAAAAGTGAATGAAAGAAACATTTAAATAAATAAAAATGAAGTGAAATCATCTTTACATGATGATTCTCTGATCAGAGTCATCGAGAGTAGTTATAGTTGCAAACAAGAAAATGTCAATAAGTTAACATTGTCTTGACACATTCATGTTGAAGCAAAGAGTTTACTTAAATAATAGCAACAGTAAAAAGAATGTTACAACGATTGCAATGAGAATTAACTGAGAGTTAAATAAAAGATTGAAAAAATCAACTTTAGTCATCACTCATCATGAAAAACTGAAAGAATTAATTGCAAGAATAAAACATCTTGCAGATGTAGCAATAAAGAATCAAGAGTGTCATGAAAAGATATACAAAGTATACAATGATAGTCAAACTTCTTTGAAAACAGTGAAAGTTATGATATCAACAAAAGATCAGACACGTCTGCAATGAGTTCAAATTGCACATAAGAGCATTTGATTTCAAGAAGTCACGTTGAAGTTACATTGAGTGATGAGACACGCAGAAGTACTTGAAAATGAAGTGATGAACAAGATGATTGATGATGCACATGATTTGTCTTTATTGTTAACTGAGCATCAACGCATTGAAGTGATGACAAGATTGATGCTCATACAGAAATAAATCAGATAAACATGAAGAGTAGTCTGAAAAGAGAAATTCAACGCAGCTTATTTTTGATATTTGACATCAAAGATGACACATCAACATCTGCGACTGCACAAGAATCATGCAAAGTCTCACAGCGCATTATTGATGCAGCTATGCATGAGAAAAATTGACTTCAATCAATTTCTACATGAGAAATGAGTACTTAATATTGTTACAATAATGTGCAAGTGTGACAAAGATCAAATGTTGATCAAGCATGTTTTATTAACATGTCTCAGATGAAAAGTAGAATGAAAAGCAATGCAATGAGAAGAAAACATCATGAACTTGAGAAAGCTCTTAGAAATCATGAGCGCAGCGATGATGATCATTTGAATAATATTCTCAACAAGCATACTGAATCAATTTCAAGCTGTGATGTCATTAAAGAATCAAATGAAAGAGAAAGAGAATAAAGAAGAAACAGATTCATAAAGTTCTTGCATTGAAAACAATTATAGTATAAAGTGCAGAAAGAAGCGATTTTTGATGCGAAAAGAACGCTGCGCTAACGCAGCGCTCGCTACAGTATATAGAATCTTGCATAGATTCATAATGAGTGTTGAATTGAGTAAAAATTATATAAAAAAAAAATTAAAACATATTTATATATGATACTTATGAAGATATTGAGCGATAAAGAATTTACATAGTTCATGAAAATATTACATCAACGACGTTCAAGAATTAAAAAAGAATACAATCATTCTTGAGTTTGTTGTTTAAAGAGCTTAAAACGTATGCATATGTGACAGTTTTATATGAAGTGTTGAACATACTTATAAATGTTTAATTATCAGTAAACTTAACTGATCAGTTCATAACTTTTTGCTCTTTCTGAGTAATAATCGATGACATTATCATGAGTGAGCTGAATGATACGAAGACATAGTTTATCTGAGTTGAACATGTACTTTCTTTCTTGAAAGTACAGATGATTCTCATGTTCTTCACACTCAGCTAAAGAGATTTTGTTGTGATGTCGTGCTTCATTATGAAGCACTTCAATTATCTGAACTGCAAGTTTATCATTGATTTCAACTTACTTTCACAATGTCTGAGTGAAAGTATCAGCAAAATCTTCATCAAGATTCAGAGTGTCTTAATTTAACTGAAACTTGATGTTTTCAACATTGAATTCTTTGATTTTTAAATTCATGAAAGTTAAAATTTGCAAAGATGCTGAAATAATTGAAAACAGATGTAACTGAACTGAATTTAAAGCAATGATTTGTAACTGAAGCTTTATGACTTTGATGTTGAAAACATTGAAAGCAAGATTCTCAACAATATTGAAGTTTAAAACATGAGTTTTCAAAATTGTTTAATGTTGATATTGATATCAAGAATTAAATGTATCTTTCTCTTTAAAAAGATCTTTTGAGCAACGTGTCAGAGCATTCAACTTATCATCAATCTTGTCAAGATAATAAGTGATACAATAGTTGAATTTAGACAGAAACTCACTTCAATGAGCTTGATGATGACTCAACTGTTTAATTGACAAGAAATACTTAAGATTTTTGTGATTCATAATCATCTTGACAGAATAGATAAAATTTTCAAGCTTTGATCATCATTTTTTGAAAGTGCAAACAATGATCATGAATTCTTTATTGTAGATTTCGTAGTTACACTCAACTGAGTTATGCTTCTTTAAAAAGTAAGCGACTGAATGAAGAATTTCATTTTCATTATATTGAAAGAAAATGTTTTTGAACACATAATTCAAAGTATTGATTTCTATCACAATCTTGTGATCTGAATTATAATGACAAAGAATAATTTTGAAAGTGAAGATTTTTTTAAGAATGTTGAATGCAATCTGACATTTCTGAAATCAGACAAAAAGTACATCTTTTTTGATGAGATGAGTGAGCGAGATAGCTATTCTACTATAGTCATAGATGAATCTTCTATAAAAGTTCATAAAATCTAAAAAACTTTGAACGTCTTTAACATTGATCAAGATGAGTCAGTTAACAATGATGTTTATTTTAAAAAAGTTCATCTTGATCTCTTCAATGATGATTATCAATTCTAGATATGAAACTTGAGTGACGTGAAACTTGCATTTGATTATATTCATCTGAAGATTTGCTTCTTACAGCTTTCGCAGAATGAGCTTGCCATGAATCTCATGCTCAAGTTCATTGTCAAAATAAATCAAAATGTCATTCAGATAAACTGTATAAAACTTATTTAAATGTTCATGAAAAATATTGTTAATATACTTTTGAAATGAGACAAACTCATTACATAAATTAAAGAGCATGACTAAATACTTGAATAATTCAAATCAAGTGCAAAAAATGATGAGAGCTTTATCTTCTTTTTTGATTCAAAGTCAATTGAACGCAGAAATGATATTCAGCTTGACAAAGATTTTAGCTCAACTTAGATGATTCAGCATTTCTGAGATCAAAGATAAAGAATATCAATTCTTGATTGTGATAGCATTCAGATCTCAATAGTTCATGCAGAAGTAAAGTTCTTCTTCAAGTTTCTTGATGAAGAGAACAAAAATGATCATTTGAAAGTAATTGACTTGAATGAAATCTTTGCTCAGATTCTCATTCAGATAACAACAAAGTTCTAGAATTTCATCACGACTCATGTCGTACAAAGCGAAGACTGAAGATTGAGCATCTTCTTTAAGATGTATGACATGATCATAAGCTTGATGCAAAGACAAGATATCGACATTCTTCTTGAAGAAGACATCTAGAAACTTAAAATATTTAAATGATAAAATTGTGACTGAATCGACGTTCTTACTTTGTTAATAGACTTCAAGATCTTCTTGTGTCGTGAATGCAGTCAAATGAAATTTCTTTTTCATTTGATGAAGATTCAGATGATGATTCTTATCATACATACTGTCTTGAAAATGAGACGAAAACTGAGCAAGAGTTGAACTGTTCTTTGAACAGACAGTCAAAGTCACATGACGCGATTTTGACTCGTCAGAATCTAGACTAGAAGATGAGATTGATTCAAGATTCAAGAGAACATTGATTTTCTTTAGAATGATGCTAAACACTTCAATGTCTTTGACATAAGCAGCATGATCAAAGCTTTGAGCTTTCAACTCGACTATGTCAAGTTGTATAAAAGATCGATTGAATTCATCTGCTTGAAGAACAACAGAAGTTCTAAAGAGAAAAGAATTTTGACACTTGATTTTTGATGAGTATTCTTTTTGAATGACTTGAAAAATACAATTAAAAGCTTCTTGTTTCAGACGAAAAACAAGATTGAACAAGATTTATTTCTTGTGAATGAGCTGAATATTAGTTGACTTTTCATAAGTAAATGAAAGATTATATTACTTCTTGTGAGCAGATGAAAAATCGAGTTACTTCTTGCAAGTAAATTGAGAACTGAATTGCTTCTTGTGAGCAAACTGAAAACTGAGTTACTTCTTTCAAGTGAATGAGAAACTAGATTGCTTCTTGTGAGCGAACTGAAAACTGAGTTACTTCTTTCAAGTGAATGAGAAACTAAATTACTTCTTACAAGTAAATTGAGTGCTGAATTGCTTCTTGTGAGTAATTTGTAGACAGAATTACTTCTTGTGAATGATTCATGAACTGAGTTGCTTTTTGTGAGTGAATTGAGAGCGAGATTGAAAGAAAGTTACTTTGTTAACTTTGAACGAGAAATTTTCTTCTTATTAATTAAGATCATAGATCTTGATGAAAGATGAGCAACAATGATTAAGACAGAAAAAGAAAGACAAGATGAGAATATTATGTTTAAAATTAACATCAATGACGTGATAATAAAGTCATGATAAACTCATGATGATGAGATACTGATTTAATTCAATGACATAAAAGAATAGTTTTTCAATGTGTTCATCAAGAATCATTGTGATTTCAACAATATGAGTAATATCATTGATTAAAGCGACTTGATCATCAAATTCTTGAAGTCTGCAAGAATGAGTTAATTGATGCAAGAAAAGATGATGTTGTTACGTGAAGAATTTATTCATAAAGATATAAGCAAAGACTTCACTATCAATCAGAGTGAAAGCATGAACTTTAGATTGAGCTTGATGTAGAATACAAAATATTATTATGTAATTATCTTTGAATGTTGAATTGAATTCAAAGAGTTTTAAAACAGATTTAGCAAAAAACTTTTTATATGATTAAAGTGAGAGTGAAAAGATTGAGACTAGTAAACAAAATGATATGTATACAGATTTCTGAGTGCAACTTAGCTCAGAAACTAAACTTTTTTTGCAAATAGCAAGACTTCTTCATTTATATTAATGATGTTACTGTCTTAAACATTCATGATATGCAAAGTGAAAAGCTTCTTATTTGAATATTCTTTAGTGATTTTGCTTGAATGTTACAACTTGCAATAGTAGCACAGCTTTCACTTGTTGCAGATTTTCTTGATCTTAAAAATGATCAGAGTCTTATCTTGAATGATGACAATGACAAAGCTTAAATTCATTGACTCATTGAGAAATGAGAAAGAGAAAGATGAAGATATTGTTGAGATAATAGTTACAGAAATGATGATCTTCAAATTCAAAGAATTACTAGTTGATGCAAAGATGCTCTTGACTTTGATGAATAAAATGATGATGAAGACGAAGTAAGATTGATGATGTTTAAACTATTAAAGCTCTTCATTGATGTCAAAGAATGCTTGAACTCATTAATGAAAAATGAATGATTGAATTTCATCAAGATTTCATCAGAAGAAAACAATGACTTGAGTGAAATAATTGACATTGTGCTTCAGACAGTCAATCAATGAGAAATCTTTCATTAAAGAATGTTCTTTCTTTTGATAAAAAAGATTGTAATAATCAACAAAGTTATTTGTGTCTTACTTCAGAATTTCATGAAAATATAAATGAGCATCTTCTGTCTTGAAAGAATTGTTGCAGCAATGATACAACTTATGTTATTAATTTGCGAAGATGAAAATGATACAAAGATCATTGATTCAATATTGATTCTTTAAATTGTGAGTTTTCTTATCTATGATAAATCATGACTCAACATGAATGATTTTGACTTGATGAAAGAAATAATGATCATCATTCACATTCATGCACTGTATCAGACTCTGCTTTCATGCATTCAATTGATCTTTGTCTTTCTTATATTCAAATATGTCAAGAAGTTTCTTGAATTTAGAAGCAATGAAGACAGCGACAAAGTTTGCAAAAAGATGAATGATGAAGAAAGATTGATTATTCAAGATTTGTGTGATGATCTGAGCTATCATCACAAAAGATTAAAAATTCAATTTTATATAAATTGAAGAACTGAAAATGATGAATGAGAATGAAATGATAACATCATGTTGTCAAACTTGATTTTGAAGCTCTTGCATTATGTGAAAGATCTTAACTGAATTTTCGATTACACTTTGAATGAATTGTTTAACAGCATGCTCATCATCAATCAAAAGATTGTGAAATGACTTTATTTAAACAAAAGAATAATTAAATAAGATTTCAACATATAAAAATGTTGCAGAAAGTGTAGATTTTTTGTAATGTCAAAAACTGAGCTAAACTAGAGATATTATTAATATAAAAGACTGATATTATTATTACTTTAATAGAATTTAAATACAAGACAATACATCAGATAATATATAAGATGAAAGACAAAGAGTGAAAGAAAAGAACGAAAGCTCAACTTTTATATACATGAATTGAGCAGAATCAAGACTAAACAATAGTTTTATGACTTAAGATTGCAAAGATTCATGCATACAACTGAGATAATTGAAACAAAATTGCTGAAACTAGATTAAAATGATGATGACTAGATTAATGACTTGATTCATTGAACTGCAAAACAGATTCAATGAATTGAGATTATTTAAGACATCAATGATTTATGTTCTAAATTAAGTTGATGATCTGACATCATGACAGACATCAATTTCATTAAGTTCTGAAGAAATTATCTCAGAAACTTTGTTAATTCAAGCAGAATAACTTGAAATATTTTAGCAATTTCAGCTATCTTAACAAATGTTAAATGAGTTTTCAATTTAAAATGAAACATATTATTTTATTGTTGCAGCTTTCTTGTTGTTAACATCATATTGAATATCATGATGATTAAGCATGTGAATGCTTTGAAGTTGAAATCAGAGTTCAAGTCTCATGAGCTTATCAAGAAGAAAAGAGCTTTCAATGCACAGAAACAAGAAAAGAACAAAGATTTAATCTTCATCATCAACATTAATGAAGATTTAAAGTATATCAGCGATGCATCAAATGATGATGTTGATGATAATGAGCATGATAAGTAATGTTATATTTTTTATCATCAAACATTTAATTAACAATATCAGAACTGAAGAATGATGATTCAATTGATATCAATCTTTTTATAATATTTTCACAATTTAGATTCTTAAACTTTGAAGAATTCATATTGTTTATGTTATTCAATACAGTAAGATTTATGACAACTTCACTTTCAAATGCTCAATTTTCAGCGTCTGCTCATTTTAATTAAGTTATATCACACTTGATTGAAAGAAATAAATTGAAGAAAAACAATCAATTATTATGAAAGATTGTGAATCAAAGAAATTTAATGAAATTTGTTGCAATCTTTAAATTGAACGAAAAATATAAGTCATCATCTTTAGCAGTGAAAAAAAAACAGCGCAAGATAACTTCTTCTTTGAAGTCAAGTTTTATTTCAACATGTAAATGTAACTTTGAAATGATTAATTTTGAGAAAAAATCATCATTTAAGAATAAAGCTAAATTGAATGCATTATCTGAGCAAAGAAGACAAGAAGACATCAATAAAAAGCTCATGTAAATAGTTTTGCAATTCATTTTGCAATTCATTTTGCAATTTACTGTTTTCATGAAATTGCTTATGCATTTCTCAAGCAATTTAGTTAGAGACAATGACTGAGATTTGAGTCAACAATAGAGAAGTTAAAGACATTTTTCTACATACATATAAATTTCTTTTCAACATGTAAATAAAAATCATTCATACATATACATAATTGACAACAAGATTCATTTATACATGATGTTAACTACAAATTTTTTGATTCTATTCTGTGTTTAAATAGAAGTCAAAAAAGTCAAAAGATTTCAATTTAATGCAGTTTAAATGATGTTAAAATGTTGCATGATCAGAAAAGTCATCATGCAGAGTTTTCATTTACATGACAACATCTTTTCTAACAGTCACAATTGATCTATGAAGAAGATTAATGACATGTCAATGTCAATAAGAGATGAGAAAATACTACTAGTGAAAAAAACAATTCAGATGAAGAGTCTGCAAGTTGTGATTACAAGTGATTAAAGAATTTGCAACTCATTGACTGCATCAATATTGAAACATCTTTATTACATCAACAATATCATTGAGTAATTGATGAAAAGATATCAGATAGAATAGTCATTTCAGATGATGAGTTTGAGAATCATGATTACAGTGCTTGAAGAAGTAGTGATTCGTTGATCACGCTGATATATTGAGAAAGCTTAAGTTCATTTTCTTTACTTAACATCAAATCATACATCTATTTACATGAAAAATTAAGAGTTCATGAAAATAATCAGAATGCATTCTTTACTATTGATTAAAGTCATGCATTAAATGATTGTGATTGCACATTTATATTAACAATCTATTCAACGTTTACATGACATAAATTAAATCAAGAGCAGAATAAAGTTATTTAATACAATCATACTTTATCTTCTCATTGTACACGTCTTTCTTTCATCACATATTTCTCTGCTCAATGAATGATAATCATTAAGCAAGAGAACACAGTTTTTGATATTATAATCACAAGCATCACGAATGCAAAGAAAATGTCTTTCATCTTTGAATCAAGAATCGAATTGAAACATCGTTTGTATAGAATATCATCAATGAAGAGCAGAGCAAAGATGATGTGTCATAATCAAACAGCACAGACACTTTCATCAAGAGTTTACTTGAACGTCACGCGCTGAATAGAAGCTATAGATTCGTTACTGATAACATAGCGTCAATTTTATTGTTTCGACGACGTGAAGTCATCATGTAGTCGACAAGCGATTTTCTCTCTCAGAGAGTTTTGTTCATTCGATACACATAGCATAGTCTCTCTCATGAGTCGAATCTAAATCGATGTCACAAGAGTGTATGAATTCAAATCAAATCAAATCAAATCAAATCATACACACACATTTTAAAATTTCATAATTTCATTCTACTAGTACTTATTTCAAATAAGTAAAATGTCTAGACATGTCGTCGAGTTCGAATTAACTCATCGAATTGATCGGGTTGAATCGAGGGTCTGACTCAACCCGATTGAGTTGGGTTGACCTCTCTCAATTCAACCCAACCCTGAAACCCAACTTGGGTTGGGTTGAGAAATCCGAACCCGACGGCAGGTCTAAGAATAGTTTGTCATTTTGAATTGAAATGCTGTAGTATAAGAGTTGAGTTGACTTGTTTCTTTAAACCATCAAAAGCTTAAACACAAACTTTATTTTAAACAAATGAGTAAAAAAAGTGGTCTTAAAAGGAGGGTCTGTTCGAGGTCAACGAGATTAAGGTCAGAAACAGGTGGCTCAGCCAACCTGATATATGTAGCCACGGCTCTCGGGGGCCTTCGATAGCAACCTCCCGTTGGTCCCTGAGCAACGCCACAACGTGCCAGATCTGCAGATCAACAAAACCTCAACAGGAAAACCTCAAGAACAGACCATCTAGATCGACAAGGTGGCTCGCTCGGCAGCAGCAAGAGCCAAAGAAATGGCCCGCTGCCCCGTTCAATAGCTCCCAGTCTGGCTGTGACGTCCCCAGTGACAAGACGCTATAAGTAAAGATAGTTTACAAACAAACACGAAAAAGCCAAAAAACCGTCGATGAACTCGAGTCAACATACCTACAACATCCCAAACCCATTGAGCGATAAAATTGACCTAGTATACCTATAACCCGAACCCATTCATTTGACCGCGCGAACGCGCTGAATGAAACTCACTTCATCCTCACATAGTCAAGGCTGACTGCAACTCGAACTAGTAACTCCGGCCGTCTGCCTGTGCTATATCCTGCGCCGCCCTATGCGCAATAGCATATATATCCGCTTGGGGGTGGCACGTTGGCGGAGTAGGCACGGAACTCGAATCCACCACTCGAATGCCGTCCAGGCCCTTAATTCTCCAGTTGCTGTCGAGAACCTTACCCAGCGCTACAGTTCCTACCGGATGATGGAAAGAACTGCCGGTCTGCTGAATTGCTTGCCAGATTTGCGCGTCTGTCTTCACGTCCGGGCCTGGAAAGATCTCCTTCACGACAACCGAGTTCAGGTCGTTTGATTGCAGGATCGAGCGGAGCTGTTTGTACGCATACATGATTGCCGTTTTGTCGCCTGCGGAGCCGTAATAGTTGGAGTAGATCAGAGGGGAGTCCTGGTAGTCAGAGGAGTTGAGGGTCAAGTAGCCTGTTGCTTCTGGCTGCACGAGGGTTGCCCATGCAGAGACGATACTTACGTTTGGCGCAGGTTGGATGAAAGGTGCAGTGCTGTATTCATAAAAGACCTGTGGTCGATCCTTGGGGATTGAGGGGTAATAGGTGTTATTCACTGCTTGGAACACTGAATCTGGTATGCGAGCACCAGCATATACATCGCCGTTGTTCCATCCGAGTGGGCCAGATGAATTGGCTGCATATTCAGCCTTCGCCAAAGCTACCTCAGTAGCGTTTTGGGACCATTGCCAGACGGTTTCAATGTTATCCGTTACCTCGACTTCGACAACGGAATAGTGGTGATCATATAGATTGGACCCAATGTCGGGAATATCTGCGACGACTGGGATCTTGAGCGCTGACAACCTGTTCTTTGGTCCAACACCAGACAGCATGAGCAATTTAGGACTATGTATCGCACCTGCGCTGACAATAATCTCCTTGGCAATAATCGTATGCGTTTGATTATTCAAAGTGTCGATATAGGTGACGTTCTGAGCAGTTATGCCCGAAAATCCAATGTGTTGGACCCAGGCATTGTGGATTAACTGCACATTTGGCCGATTCGCCATTGAATAGCCAAAAGTGTTGCGAGCATAGGATCTAGTGCGGTTGGAGACGCGGATCGACCCTAGGCCTAAATCAATACCAATTCCGGTGCCGTCGGTCATGTCTACCTGTTCCAGGCCGAGTGCGGATTCCAGGGCATTGGCAAAGGGCATGTCGAACCCAGTCAGGCCGCTTGAGCGGCTGACTTCCAATGGCCCATTTCCGTAAACGCTGGTGTTCACCACTTGGCTGTAATCCGCGGGTTGATAAGTATAATGGCTAGTTGCCTTGAAGTCCTGGAGCAGCGAATTCCAAGCTAGGCCGTTGTTTCCAGATATTTTTGCCCATTCGTCGAAGACTGACGATGCACCACGGCAGTAAAGCATAGCATTGGTGGCGGTACCACCTCCGAAAACGCGGCCCTGCCACAAATTGGGTGTCTGGCCTCCGAGGTTGGGATCTGGCTGTGAGTTATATTGCCACAAGTAGGGTAGGAGCTCTATAAAATAAGCGGGTACTAGGTTCCGTCAGCAGAATCCTCGGCATCTCATTGAGCATCTGTGAACTACCATTGATTACGGGGTCACTATCGCCGTCGGGTCCAGCTTCAAGCAGAGTGACATTGATGTGAGGATTCCGAGATAGCGATTCTGCAAGTACAAAGCCTGCTGGTCCTCCGCCAACGATCACGTATTCAGCGTTTCCGGCTGGCTTGTGCGTTGGTGCTGAGGATACGGCTGCTGCTAAAAAAACGGCTGCTATGGCGAGCAAGCCTTTGAGCGAAAAATGATTGCGTGTCATGTCTCCCAATTTGGCAGTAAGTATTCTGACAAAAAAAAAGTGCTCTCCCTCGATTGATGTATATATACGAAAGATGCAAGATGGAAAAGAATAATGTCTGAAGATGTGAAATGGAAAAGAACGATGTCAAAAGATGGAAGATGAAGCCTGATACAGAAAATGTGAGATTTGCAGACACAGACATATTTATATATATTTTCCCTTACCTCTACAAGCTGACCTACAAGAGTTGTCACAACGGGTCACAAGTTGCAATAGCGGAGTCAGAGTAAAAAGCCTCTGAACAGGGGATTTTTACGATGACCTGCCCTAAAATTCAGGGCGACGCTCATGCAATTTCTGAGCCGCTGTGACAGCCCTGTGTATAGCTGTCATTGTCTGGTTTCATCTATGGATACTCTCCGTGTTTCTCGCTTGCAATGGAGGTGCATTAGCCCGAGATCCTGCACATAACGCCACGTGGGGGCCATGTAGGAAGCACATGGCACTATGTATGGACCCGACTTTCATGCATTTAGAACGTGGCGGCATGTAAGAACCCGACGTTCCTGCATCTAGAACATGCAAACGCCATGTGGCGTCGTGGCGTTGTATAGGGACTCGAGGTTTCTGCATCTAGAACTCGAGGTTCTTACACTTAGAATATGCCTAATGACAATGCTTACCTTGGTGTCATCGGACGCCGACGACATTTCAATCGGAACCATGTCGTCGGGATCACTCATTTGTGGCACAAGAGGAGCCTCCGGGGCTGAACGACACCTGCCATAGAACCTCAGCTTAATCCTTCCGACGAATCGCACTCATAGCCTTGTTGAAACAAGAGGTTGTGGTCGAAAAACGGCGTAGCAGAAGATGACATCCGTGTGTTCACATGGGCGAAGTCGAAGTGGTGGGAAGCATTCCTCTCTAATCTAACTCCAAAAGGATCAGGAGGCACACGTGCCAAGTACATCTCGTATATCCACTTACTGTCACTCTCACAACACAGTCATGTGCCTTCCGAAGGTCTGCGCCATGGCACAGCCCACAGCAATCGTTATCGACGCTTCCTCGAGCATTTTAGCTCTGACAAAATCAATTCTGAACTGAAAATCAATGGCCGATGTCAACGAGTTCGAACGAAAGCTGGACATTCATCACCTTGGCCAACCTGACAGCATATTCAGGAAGATGATGAAATCGGTAAATACCTATCAAATCAAATGAAAGATAAGCTTAATCATCCTGTTGACACGGCCGAAATGCATGGCTGACGGCTAGCGTCTTAACTGATTTTTGTGTTGTAGCCCTTTGCCTAAGGGCGCTGTGCTGCCGCAGCTCAGCCCCAGAAACATATGTACTTTAGGTGGGATTTTGAAGGGGTTAGTTAAGCGAAAGAAAATCCCATCTATTTTAATGGTGGGCCTAGCCCTGAATCGTCACAGCTCAGACCTGAAATATTCCAGACCGTCACATTGGAAAAGCATGCAAGTTTGCTCAGTATGACACACCAAGCCCAAAGAAAAGCTGAACAATACTCTCTTCATTAAAACGAAATATCTTCTCCTGAGATTGATAAGTTTTATGTTTCAGCAAGCATACCGTTGAGAAGGTCGTCTCGACCTCTGCGCTCTAAATGCGGGCACCCACGATCGAGACGACATCCTTAACATCATTTTCAGTGACTTGACAAAGCCATCTAGACTGCAGGTAAATCGAAGGTCGAATTTGTGGAAACAGCGATGTCGTGTAAGTATGTTGGTTCTATGAGCGGGGGATTCGCCTAAACAGATGTGGTCACGTGACCAAAACAACCCCATTAGGCCTAAGCATTCTATCTTTTCCTTGCGCAGGCCTATCTGTAGACCTCGCTGACACGAATTCTGAAGCTATCCAGAAGGCCCTTCTATCCCCTAGCTCTCTTTTGCAACCCGTAGCTCCCTCGCTAACACATTCTCTCTGGCTCGAAGGCTTCCTCTGGCCAACAACTTACAAGCTCCCTCTGCTTAAGGTTGCCCTCTGGCCTACGAACTGTGTTTTATCGAGTCATCCGTCTGTCCCAATTCCTTGTCGAGTTGCCTCAGGTGTGATGGCTTTGTTGAGACATTCGGACTCTGATCAACCAACGAAGTCTTGGACCAATTCCTTCTTGAGACATCGTTATAACAATAATCGCATTCCAGGAATGTTCAGAGCTTTGCATACAGATTTTCCGTCGAAGATTGCTATGAAGAAAACGAAAAGGCTAATTGCAAGATAGTTCGTACTCAATATAGTTAAGCTACATTGTGCCTCAATATTGTAGTTTTGATGATCTTACAGTACACACACAGTACGAGTCCAGTAATACCCATTCTCGATGCATCAATAGGCGCCATATAAGACTCGATTGAGTGTAGGAATATGTATCTGCATTTAATTAATAAACGCAGTAAATGATTCATATATTTTCCCTACATCAATCAAAGGAGACATGTAAATAAGCCAGAGAAGGATTCTGAGAAGAAGCTCTAAGAACAGGACCGGAGATAGGCCCGGGGATAACTCCGGAGATAGACACGGAGATAGGTCTGAAGATAGGACGGAAATAGGACTGGAGATAGAAAGTAGGCCCGGAAATGTATACGTAAATTACTTGGTAAAAATCATTAAAACGAATGTAAATTGAATTACCGAGTACTGTACGAAGCATGCAAGGATCTCCGCGCCCAGACCATGTGACCTTCGGATTCCGTGTGGTATCGCTTAGTAAATTTCCGATGAATGTATATCACATCCGAAACCCAAACCCGAAGCCCGAACTCGAAACCCGCGTCAGTTCCCATGAAGAGAATTTCCTTGTCACTAGAAACTGTCCTGCACCAATGTCAAGTCGAAGCACGAAGACTCCGGAGTGTTGCAACGATTATCCTGAAGAACATATACTTCGCCACCATGGCTGTGAGACAACCTTTGCGCACACCGAGACCCTTGTCTATCAACAGTCCAGAAATTTGACACACTCCAAGGGTACAAGAGACTTTGAGACTCTCACTGCCTGTTCATTGTCCACTCGCGATTAAGAATTCTAAATACCCTATCGACCTCTCACAGGCACATCATTGATCGGCAATGGGCTCTGCTTCTCCTACGCATGTGCCCTATCGCCTTGATGGCAAGGTCGCACTTGTCACAGGCTCAAGCCGCGGCATCGGCGCTGCTATGGCAGTTGAACTTGCTCGATGCGGTGCCAAGATTGTGATCAACTATGCCAATTCGGCTGGGCCAGCAGAAAAGGTAGTACAAGAGATCAAGAGCTTGGGTTCGGATGCCATCGCTCTCAAGGCCGATGTGAGCCAAGTCAAGCAAACGGTTCAGCTCTTTGATGAAGCTGTCAAACATTTTGGACAACTTGACATTGTCTGCTCGAACTCGGGCGTCGTGTCTTTTGGTCATCTGGAAGACGTTACCGAGGTAAGCAGGAGAAGAAGTGGTCAGGCAATGCCTGCATTCATTCTGACTCGATCACTTCACAGGAGGAGTTTGACCGAGTCTTCAACCTCAACACTCGTGGCCAATTTTTTGTTGCTCGCGAAGCGTACAAGCACCTCAACGAGGGAGGACGTATCGTTCTCATGAGCTCCAACACTAGTAGAGATAAGGTCGTGCCAAAACACTCTCTCTATTCCGGGTCGAAAGGGGCCATCGATTCATTTGTACGGGTCATGGCCCTTGACTGTGGGAAGAAGAAGATCACCGTGAATGCGGTCGCACCTGGAGGTACTGTGACGGACATGTTCTACTCCGTTGCCAAGCACTACATCCCCAACAGCGATAATCTCTCTAATGATGAATTAGAAGGAGTGAGTAGGTTGAAATGTGTTGAGAAATTGCCGGTGACTGACAGATGTAGATGGCGGCTCATGCATCGCCGCTCATCCGTTGCGGCCGCCCTGCCGATATCGCTCACGTTGTCTGCTTCCTGGCTAGCAAGGAGGGCGAATGGGTCAACGGTAAGATAATAGGTATTGATGGTGGTGCCGCCTGACTTCTGTCTGGAATTTGCATCACAAAAGAGTTCAAAATGAGGGTACGGCAGCTACTATGCACACCAAGACTAGCAGACCTGGGTAGAAATGAGAGTTCGATGGTGGAGAATTCATAGCTCGAATCACCAATGTCAGACACGATGTGACCAGGCGCTGAATCTTTGCCTCTGCACCTTGAAGTGACATTCGGGAATAAAAGTGTTGAAATGTCCACTGTCATTGTAGGTACGATTTTTCGCAGCGGCCAATGTACAATCTATCTTATGCAGCATCTCTGCAGTATGATTCTCCTTTCCCTTGCTCCCCACCATCTGTTGTTTGCTACTTTTTTGGTGCTCGAAGATGGGTATCTGGCCATGTCTTTAACCCATTTCATCTATTTGCGGATCGACCAACTGTCGAACATTACCACTTTTGTAGTTTGGCAATGAAGAGAATACTTGGGTTGCTCTGGATTTCCTGCATGAATCTATGGAAATCCTTATCCTCGTCACCCTTTGGAATATTTTTAAGAGGCTTTGTCGAGGTTTCCCCAGGATTTGCGTAGTAAACCGAGAGAATGTCGATGCATCTTCTCGACACTATCAAATGACTGGAGAATCGAGCCCACCCAGTCACCCCCTTTGCTCCCTCCATGGGGCAGGGCGGCAACTGTAACAGACCTTCTGCTGCCAGGAGCTAAAGTCTATTGGAAAAGGATATATCCGTTGCAATAACGACATATTTGATTTGTGGAAAGGTAGAGGTTTCGTAAAAGGAACGGGCAACTTGTTCAATCTGTGGTAAACAACGCAAGATTAAGTTGCCATCCTAGATGCTACTACTTTCTGATTTAAACTAAGAAGTGCTGTGCTGATGGATATGGGAAAAGGGATGCATCCTTCATACCACTGTGCGGAGATCAGCCTCACGCAGCCGCAGTGGTTTCCTGTCGCATTTCGACCTGCCTCTTCTCTTGGGTCGTATCATCCCCATCCGCAGCGGTAGTGGTTGCCTGCCGCGTTTCGACCTGCTTCTTCTCCTGGGTCAAATCATCCTCTTCTGCTGGTAAAGTCGGAAAGGGCAGATCCAGAAGGCGAAGATCACCGGCAATTTCTCTGTACATGGGCATGTTATAGACGTCATAGAACCATCTAGTCATGAACGAGTAGTCGGCGTGGAACACCTTGTGGAACACCATGAAGCTTCCAGTAAGCATGCCAACCATGAAGAAGTCGGCAATAGTCACTCGCTCGCCAATGAGGTACCTATTCGCCTGGAGGTGGTTGTCCGTGAGCTTGCAATGCCGGTGCAAGGCTCTCAGGCAGTCATCGCCGTTGGTCCTGATGATGGGACGGCGGCCGATCAGTGGGAGGATGCAGCCGCCGATCGAAGGCAAAAAGTCCGAGTTGACGAAAGACATCCATTTGAGGATGTCCAAATACTCTCGCCGGGTCGATCCGAGAAGCGTGGTGGTGTCACTCTGAGACGTGACTTTTGCGAAGCACTGTTAGCGCTACACGGGATGAATACTGATGCTGTAACGGTATACACGTACTGTAAAGGGCGATGGGGATGCATTCGGTAAGCACATAACCATCTGAGCCTACAAAGGTAGGTACTTGACCAAGAGGGTTTATCTTGAGCAGCGTCTCATGTGCCTCCTTGTTGTCCTTGTCGGCGTATACGATATCAAGATGGAGTCCGTTGGCTTTGGCTACGGCGAAGATGGCGGTGGAACGGGGATTGGGCTTTGTGAGCCCTGGCGGTTAGCAAATGGCAAAAGGCAGATGCTGAGCCTCTCACCTTGTGAGTGTACAGTGTGCCAAAAGCCATTTTGGATCAGATTGTCGGTTAGCAGTTGACTTTGAATGTCTACAGCTCATCGAATGATTCACTCGAAAGAGGTCTTATGGCAACAACTCGTAATTCGCCATCGCAAACGTGTCATACAAGCTCTGTTGAAGAGCCAATGAAGGCCAATCCCGAGATTCGGCCTTTCCTTTCAATGAGGATATCCGAGCATCGGGTGTTGGTGGTCCGATATCTAAGATCTCTCCGAGATCAGTTACGACATCCACTTCCTCTCACAAGTCCTTGTTCATCGGCGGTCTACCTTCCGTAAGATATCAACCACAGCCACTTGGTCTTCCTGCTTGCGCATCTGAAATCTCATCTCTGTAGCCTCGGATTTCCTTGCCTGTAGCGAAACACTTGATATAATAAGTATTGTTATATCCTCCATGCGGTAATTGTTCCCAGACCTAGCTCTCTTTGCACCTCTCGCAAAGGCGACTTACACATTGTTTCAAGCTATTTGCCAGACAGTTACCTAACCGTCTCTTTAGTTTGAATGCCACTGCGATTGACCCGGGCTCTCTCGTTGCCGCTTGCACTATTAGAAGAGACGCTGTCAAGCCCCATATCTCCCCAATTCTTACCATAACCATGTTCCTCCAACTCCCTGTCAAGATAGGTGCTGAAGCAGCTGCCGTGATCACAGGTTCATTTTTATCGGGTGTGCAGCGACTGCCTCACCCGTCCATGTCGCACTGAACTGATACGTCTCTCCAGGCGCTATGATGAACCTTTCTATGCTGGTCATTCCAGTCCTTTTCGACACCACAACTCAACCCTCCCAGCTAGTCAACCAGTGGGTCCGCATGTACCACTACGGCCATCACTTATACCCAGGAATGGCCATTACAACGTGCTTGCTGTACGGCTATGCCGCATTCAGCAAGCACGCCGCCGGCAGGCATTGGCGTGTGTTTGTAGTGGCTGCCGCAACAACGTTGAGCATGCTGCCGTTCACCTGGATCTTCATGACGAGAACGAACAATGCGTTGTTTCGCGCGCAGATGCAGAGTGAAGCCGGACGAGTGGCAAGCTGGGATGAGGCGCAGGAGCTTGTGACAACGTGGGGTAGGTTGCATTTTGTGCGGTCGCTGCTTCCTTTGACAGGAGCTGTACTTGGCTTGTTGGGTAATCTTCATGTACTCGCCTTCTAAAGCAAGGAGGCATGCTCGTTTCTTCGTTGATGTCGTACGCTTTACAGGAACAGACAGATTCGGCGTGACCTACGGCATATATGGATGGTTTCAGCCAGGGTAGATGCAGCATAGATGGTGTAAAGGGGCGCAAGAAATCTGTTGACTGGACAACATGTTTTAGTTTTCAAGACGCGCGTTATCTACCAATACTTTGGCAAATTTTCGGGTGTCTTGATACTCGATGAAGTCAGACCTAAGAGACATGCTATTTTCTCGCACAGAAAGCAATACCTATTCACAAATGGAGGACCAGGGCTAAAATCCGAGAATACAAGCGAGTAGGATCTTGTGAACATGAACTACCTTAGGTAGTTGACAAAGCACTCGGATCTAGTAGATGCGACTTACCATTACACTTCCGAAGCTACTCTTGCTTCCAAGCCCCAACATCACGGAGTCCCGAGTCCCGAATCATCGGGGTTGCAGGGCTCACTAGATATCCATACAGGTGAGGTTTTTGACGGGCGGGATTATCTAGCCGAGAAAAAGTCACAATAGTTTTGATAGTGTGCCCCTGAATGGTACCTCACTGGCTGGGCAAGCCAAACCAGCACAGATACATTTCATACTGAGCAACGATGCGCTAGAATGGCATGCTTGTGGGATCGTAGACGGTCCGGTCTGCCTGGACTAGGACCACTGAGTTGTCTTGCACGATTTGGGTACCTTGTCAACACCTATAACTTACCATCATTGCAAAGGCCTTCACCCCTGTTACAAGATGGTTACTTCCTTTTGTTCTTCCAAATCAAGCAGTAAGTACATGACATGGCAAATGACGAGCATTTAGCCGAAATAGCCGGCGGTCCATTGGCCAACAGGACTTCCATCTTCTCGCACATTGAGCAGGGCCTGCGAAAGAGTCCGCACGAAGCGGCCGTCATTTGTATGGACCAGCCTGCAAACCACCTGTCAGACTTGGTGCCAGTCGACGATGATTTTCAGCAACACAATAGCGGGAACCGCATTGATTGCTTGACCCTGACTTATACCCAACTACATCGCGTAGCTCTGACTATGGCAGCTGGCATGAGAGCAAATGGTGCACGACCTGGCTCAACCATACTCACGCTGATCCCAAACGGCGGCGAGTCCAGCTTGTTGTTGTGGACTTGTATCATTATGAGGCTGACTTTTGCTGCTCTGGATCCTTCAGCTTTGGATGCATCTGGTAATACTGAACTACGGAACTCGATGAAAACTTTGAAGCCAGAAGTTGTGGTTATCCCGAACACGGCCAGCGCCAGAGTGGTGGACGATGCAATTGAAGGTTTAGGTCTCAGGCAGCCGCTGCGTATCTTGCTTAGCGGCAACGCTTCCAATGGTTGGAAATCTCTGCTCGACTTGGCGGTTAATGCCTCAAATCCTCCCGTAGATGAAAATACTCTACTGCAGAACGCAAGAAATGATGATCCGGACTGCATTCATTCTGTTCTTTTCACATCTGGAACTTCCGCAGGTCGACCAAAAGGCTGCCCTCAGCGCGTTAGTTCCATGACCCACATCTTGCACTCCCAGTCATGGCTCATCAACACGGGCAACTGCGCCCTTGTTCTTCAGCAAGCACACAACTCCCGCGCCATCGCGCCGGCAGTCACGCTACAGACATGGAGAGAGGGCGGCACAGTTGTAGTGCCGAGCAAGAGTTTCGCAATTGAAGATACATTGGATGCAATAATTCAGCACAGAGTTACTTTTATAGTCCTTTCGCCAGCCATGGTGCATGCCTTGGCCCATGATCTTGCTTCTCGTCCCGGTACACTGGACTCGGTGCGAACGATCCAGCTAGGTGGAGATACAGTCACTAAAAACCTCTTGATGAAATGCGCCGCTCTGTTCCCAAGTGCGAGAGTATGCATAAATCATGGCATGACTGAGGGTGGAGGTTTCTTCACATGGCCGTTCTTCCAAACCCCAATTTCCTGCATCCCGTACTTTGGCGAGATATGTCCAATTGGGGCAGTTGCTCCTGGAGCCCGACTACGGATCTGGGATGCGAACAGTAAGGGTGTGACAAAGAGAGGAGAGCCAGGGGAATTGCATGTCTGTTGCGAGAGTATTATTGGGCATTACCTCGGCGGCGCAGGGGAGTCCTCCTTTTACCAAGACGAGAAAGGTCGCTGGTTCAATACTGGTGACCTGGCGATGATGAACGAAGACGATTTGGTGTTCATTCTTGGCCGAAGTAAGGATATGTTTGAGTACGCCGGTACCGCCATCGTGCCCGCAGCGCTTGAAAGCTGTATAGCGGAATACACTGGCGCACAAGTAAGTATTCCATGCCTCCTCACAAGAGTTTCGCGCGTTGTCTTCTTCTTCTATGCCGCAGATATAGCCCGCACTGCTGACAATATACCCTCTACGAGACCTCAATAGTGGCGTTTCCGCATCCAACACTCGGCCATGAGCCTTTCGCGGTACTCAGTGATCTTAACGGCAAGAACGAAGACCAGATTAAGAACCACGTTCTGCGCATGTTGGGTGAAGGCTACGCACTTGGAGGTTTGTCTTCGTTGAAGCAAATTGGGCTCCAAGAATTCCCAATCAATGCTACTCACAAGATCATAAAGTTCGAAGTGCTGACAGCTGTGATGAAGCATCTCAACGTGTTGACAGAGTAAGCTTGAATATGCCTTGAATACAAGTAACGTGGCGACTGGGTTGGCGTGGTCGAGTACGAAGTAGATTTAGACACCTTCTTCAGTCCATCGGTTTGAGTTTACTTATCAAACTTCTAGCATTGAATTGATCTATCACCTGAATACCGAGAATCTAGTCGACGGGTAAAGAGTTCGAGTCTCATCTAAGAACACGATTGTTGGACAATCAATTTTAGGTTAATCTTGACATCCTAAATGCCACCTTTGTGATGATTTGACCCTCACGGTTACGTGCATTGATGTTTCGCAACAAGTTCGTGGTTATTTGGACTCGTGAAGCCATTGCGAATTTTTGGTAAGCGTGAGCCTAAATCTTGGATACAAGGCACACCCATTTTCCTTATTCGTACACCCACCTCGATTGGAAAGTAGCTGATGAGCCTCATTCGGTATGATTGCGAAACAATCGTAGTCCCTGATACTTCGAACTGATATGACCCATCATCAAGGTCCGGATAGCGAGAGATATTCATTGAGGCTTGCGAAGAATAACGAGCTTCACCCCGGTGAATCCGTTTTATCTCTTCCTTCACAGATTAGGGACGAGATCGAGATAGAGATAAGAAAAAGATACCAATTTCTTCTCAGGTCGCTGCTGCAGACGTGCTTTCGATCGATGTGTCCGAGATGCAGCTGCAGAGAAGCCTGCTGCAGTAGGGCCGACAGATCTATCTTGATCTCTTGCAAAAGACGTTGATAGTGGCGGATCACTATGTTAATCCGGCCCTGGGCAATCCGAATCGAGATGGGTTGAAAAGCGTTGCCACAGCGGGTCAGAAAATTGCATAGCTATCGGGCATCGACTCCGTTTGAACTATAAATGTATATCATATTTGTTTGGGCAAACCCGACAGCCCCTGGCGGTTTCTAGGGCCAAATTTTGCCCCGGAAGCCGCCCTGAGGTGTCAAGCACTCCCTCTATCTATGCGACTGAATCTATGGAGTGGGCGAGTTTCTGGCTGAATCTCAAAAGATGAAAGGCAGAAACAGCAGAAACAGAAAAAAGGACTACCTACCTATCTATCCCCCTGTTCACCGCTCAGCTGCCGAGGTCTATTGGTAATAGGTGGCAACGGGGTGGCAACCCTTCTACCACTTTCCATACCCTTCCCTTCGCTTGCCGATGGCATCCAGTCAAAGCTGGCCCTTGCGTTGCCGTCACTCGTAGGGCAAGCCATCACCCTGGCTCGGGAACCCTATCTACGGAGGATAGGTAGATTCCCGAGTGCACCATGGAACTGTTGATGCACGTGATGCTTAGGGCCTTTCCTAATCGGGTTAGTCAGGGGTATCTTCAGGAATCTACACACCTTACGGAGTACACAGCTGCAAAACCTCAACAGGAATAAGGCGATCAATCAAAGCTCGGCTACCGAGAGTGTCGGACTTTCACTTCGCTCCACAAGGCAGGATGAATGAAAGCAGGATGAGGTGATGCGGGACATTCAAAATGGAAACAAGCCTGGCTTGGAGTTTGTCAAATCAAAACGCCTTTACTTCATTAGCATTCTCACCTCCACCATATTGAAGTCGGATTAAACTCCAGTCACCATCCCCAGCATAGTCGAGACCAGAATCATGTCCGTACCTACCCATTGTACTGTGCTTGTGGTTGGCGGCGGGCCGGCAGGTTCGTATGCATCTTCTGTGCTAGCGCGGGAGGGAGTAGATGTCGTGTTGTTGGAGGCAGAGGTATTTCCAAGGTATGTCTCTTGTCTGTGTCTCGCAAACATTCATACTCGAATGACGGACCCGACTGAGACATGATAGATACCACATCGGCGAGAGCATGCTCGCATCCATCCGTTACTTTCTACGCTTCATCGATCTTGAAAAGACTTTCGAGAATCACGGATTCCAAAAGAAAGTAAGCACTCTCCGCTGTCGAACCTGACTCGGACGGATATCTAAGATTGTTGAACCAGTTTGGTGCCACATTCAAGATTACTGCCAAGCGCGAAGCTTGTAGGTTTAACCTCTGACACTTGAGACCACTGAACAAGCACTAAAGCGTGGACAGATACCGACTTTACCGCTTCACTCGGACCAAACGGTCACGCATGGAATGTTATTCGTTCCGAGGCAGACGAGTTGATTTTCAGACACGCAGAAAAGTCCGGTGCACTTACCTTTGACGGTACCAAGGTTAACGAGATAAATTTCGTGCCTTATGAGGAGAAAGATATCCCCATGGACCCCAAAGTCGCAAATTCTGGACGTCCAGTCTCCGCTACTTGGTCTCGTAAAGACGGTAGCTCTGGAACGATCAAATTCGACTATCTTATAGATGCAAGTGGCCGTGCAGGCTTGATATCTACCAAGTACCTTAAGAATCGCAGGCTTAACGAGGGGTTGAAGAATATTGCGAACTGGACTTATTGGAAGGGTGCTGACCAATATGGCGTGGGAACAGAAAGGGAGAACTCACCCTTCTTTGAAGCTCTTAAAGGTAATTATCGCTAACTTGGTCCTAACCGGCTGGATGATACTGACTATATTGGTTTTAGATGGCAGCGGCTGGTGCTGGGGAATCCCTTTGCACAATGGGACCTTATCCGTTGGCGTAGTGATGAGGCAAGATTTCTTCTTCACGAAGAAGAAATTGGCAGGCTCTCCGTCGAGCCTGGAGCTTTACAAAGAATGTCTCGAGCTTGCACCGCAGATCTCGAAGCTTGTAGAAAAAGCTGAAATCGTTGCAGACGTTAAGATGGCCTCAGACTGGTCCTACAGTGCCTCCGCGTACGCTGGTCCGCATTACCGTCTCGCTGGCGACGCTGGTTGCTTCATTGACCCATATTTCTCCTCTGGCGTTCATTTGGCTTTGGCAAGCGGTCTTTCTGCTGCTATGACTATCCAAGCAGTGAGAAGAGGCGAATGCAATGAATTCAGCGCGGCTAAGTGGCATTCGAGCAAAGTCACCGAGGGGTATACGCGCTTCCTGGTTATAGTTATGGCTGTCTTGAGACAGTTAAGGAAGCAAGAGCAATCAGTCTTAGGTGATGCAGATGAAAGCGGCTTTGACAGCGCATTTGGGTTCATACAACCAGGTAAGTCCTCGTGGTTATAGCTGCCGTATTGCTTGTAATACTGACATGCTTTTAGTCATCCAAGGAACAGCGGATGCCGATGTGAGCAGTAGACACACGCAGAAAGAAGTTGCTTCCAGTGTCAACTTCGCTCTCAATACGTTCAAGCGAGATACACCTGAACAGCAAAAGGCCGTCCTCGATAAGGTTCAGCATGCCGGCCACGAGCCAGAAGAGCTCGAGAAACTCACCGAGGATGAGCTCAATGTCTTGAATAATATCGTCGGCAGGCAATTGCGGCTTACAAAAACCGAGAAAGATCTCGAAAATTTTGCGAATGATGTTATTGATGGATTGACACCAAATCTGAAGCGTGGGAGCTTGGGACTGCGGAAGAGTGAGACGACTATTGGAAGCAAGAACTCTGAAATGGCCGACTTGTTCGATCTTAATCGATCGCTATAGTTTGGATCGCGGGACAGGAAGGGTGTACGAGACCAGGTTAACTCTTGCCAGAAGCGTTGCACAACACTCATTGTATCGAATTAGCACTTTCGCTCATTCTCGTCGACGGCAAGGCGTGGATGGCTCGATTTCGAACGCGGGAGGATAAGCGAAGAATGAGCGAAAGGGCGGGATACGGATACTTGCTTGATCTTGCAAAGACAGATAGATTCTAGAGGACAATGGCCACCCAAGTAGAACCCAATGTTGTGACCGATGTTGAATTGATCTTAGTCGCAAGCTTGCAATGCCACGATCGTTGTAATGGGTGCAAGGTAGGAAGTAGGTAGGTGTTGAAATACGAGGTCATATGGGGCATTTAGTATGTGGGGTTGAAGCTGGATTGGAGTCTATCTAGGAGGTGGAAGGTGAAAACTCTACTAGCGGTCCCCAGCCCTATCCCTTTAACCGCTGTCGGGAGGCCACTTTTAGCGTATTCGCTTAGTCCACCAATAGGAACCATAGAATATCACCCTGAACTGATTTTATTGATGCTATTCAGATGCTATTGTGATATGCAGCCCAACAAGG
>JAABUO010001346.1_pt1 | contig 32724 bp, 27 predicted proteins | sample 5559291 | NCBI WGS metagenome assembly JAABUO01 (sample SAMN10711878, study PRJNA513372) | rock metagenome | isolation source: Antarctica rocks | place: Antarctica: Victoria Land, Finger Mt sud | reverse complement strand
TCTTGTACTTGCCGTACCGCTCCGGCATATCCTGCCAGCGCATGCCCGAACGAAGAACCCAAAGCACCCCATGCACGAACAGCCGGTTGTCTGCCGCCGGCCGTCCCACCGTTCCAGCCCGCCCAGGCAGAAGCAGCTCGATCCGCCGCCACTGCACCTCCGTCAACTCATAGCGACCAACGCCCATCCATCCACTGCAACAAAGCAAACGCTCAAGCGTAAGTCAATATGTCGATACACCCTAGGAGACGACGGACGCGCCGGGTTGACTTAGACTGGTGAGGTCAACGAGGGCGTGTGTGACGGCTACTGATGAGTGAGACGACGTGGGGTGCCTGGCAGATCCTGGATGTGGGCAGCATTTGGATGCGCGAGTTTGGGGCTGCGCTGACGACGCAGGTGGAGACGATCTCGTGGGCACCTGTGATGTCGCGTTTCGGGATGGTCACCGAGTGGATCTCGCGAGGGGAGCAGGTGATCGAGGTTAAGGAACCACCGCTCTGGGTGCGGCAGTTTCCGTTGCAGCGAGGTTACTCGCGTGCGTCATTAGGGCGGCTGGTGCGATTCGAGGAACGGCTGCTGAGACGTCTGCGGTCGGCAGCTGAGGAGGCTCCGGAGCGCGGGACAGCTGGGCGTGCGGAGCTGTCGCCGCTGATCTGCTCGACGCCATTCTATGCGCCGGTCGCGGAGAGATGGCCCGGGCCGGTGGTGTACTATTCGACTGATCTGACGGCGGAGTACGAGGGGATCAATGGCGCGCAAGTGAGGGAGTTGGACCGACGGATGTGCCGGATAGCACGCGCGGTGTGTCCGAACTCGGCGCGAATCGCGGAATACTTTGTTCGGGAGGCGGAGTGCGATTGGGCAAAGATCACAGTGGTGCCGAATGCGACACGCGAGAGCAATGTGGCTCCCGAGCCACTGCTCCTCCCCGCGATGCTGCCTGAGGATGTTCGGGATGTGCCGCGGCCGATCGCGGGTGTGATTGGCGACCTTTCGGGGAATATGGACTGGACGGTGATTGCGGATGCAATGCAGCGGACGCCGGAGCTGAACTGGGTCTTCGTGGGGCCGACGACGCGAACGATCGTGGATAGGAAGCAGAGCTCGGGCCGTGAGCGTGTGATGCGTGGGCGGGCTCGCTTTGTGGGACCGAAGCCGTATGGGGAGCTACAGGATTACGCCCGGAGCTTTGATGTGGCGGTGCTGCCTTATCGGAGGAAGGAACCAACGTACTCCGGGAGCTCAACGCGATTTTACGAGCATCTGGCGGCGTGCCGGCCGATGGTGGCAACGCGTGGATTTGCGGAGTTGATAGAAAAGGAGCCTCTGCTGAGGCTTGCGAATACGGGCGAGGAGGTAGCCGAGGCGCTGCACCAGCTTGCCGCAACGGGGTACCAGGATGGTCTCGAGACGGCTCGGTGGGAGGCTAGCAGAAAGGGCACCTGGGAGGAGCGAGCTCGTACGCTACGAGGGACGTTGCAGCAAGCAGGGCGGTAGCCGCCTTGACCATCCTGCTCGGAAGTTTGACGACTAGGCGGCATCTTGCGAAGTTATTGGTACATGTTTACCAGAAGATCTGGTGGGCCCAGGGTCGTTCTCGCGTACACAGTCGTGTCAATCGAGACGATGTTCCTGTGCTATTACGCTGCGCCGGACACGACATGCGGCCTGGTGGAGGTGGACCGCTTGAGAACAGTCTCTTCCTTGACCTGTATGGACTCTTGCAGGAGGTCGAGGACGGGGGTCATCAGCTTGGGCGGCCTGCTTTCGAAGACGCGGGTGAGGGTGAGATAGCTGCTCCGACCGATCATAAGATTCATCTTCCAACTCGGCTCGCTCTCACGCGGAATGAAGACTTCTGCATACGATTCGCCTTGGAGGTACATCTGGACCGAGGCAAAGTGCATGTCGTTGCAGGCGGTACGAACGACGTTCCAGCATTCGTCCGGCGTGTTCGCGGTAGCGAGCAGATGCTCGAGTTCCTGGAGGTAGATCTCCTCCTTGACGATTCTCAGGATCATCTTGCGCGAGAGGGTGCGACGGGCGGCGCTCAGCTCGACATATCCGAGGTAATTGACACCGGCAAAGACGAGGGAACAGAAGACCAGGATCGTGAGGCCACGGAGTTGGTAGCTGGCGAAGCTCTGGAGGAGTGACAGAAAGGCGGCGACGCCGCAGACGCCGTAGAGGATGAGAGCGGTATCGCGAGGCTTGAAACCGCGGGCAAGGACCATGTGGTGGATGTGTCCGCGATCACCGCGGAAGATGGGCGCATTGCGAAGGTAGCGGCGACCGATGGAGAGCGCCACGTCAACCAGAGGAAGAGCCAAGGCCATCAAGGGAGCCGCCATGCCGACGAAGGTTCCGCTGTGCTGGCTCCAGATAAGACCGAAGCAGCCGAGCATAAAGCCCATGGTGAGACTGCCGCAGTCACCGAGGAAGATTGAGGCAGGGCTGAAGTTATAACGAAGGAAGGCAAGCAGACAGCCGCACAGGGGAACGGTTGCCATAGCCAGCCCCGTGTTGCCGTGGAGGATAGCGGCGAGCAGGGTAGTAACCATTGCGAAGAGACCGACGCCCGAGGCGAGACCATCGAGGCCATCGATGAGATTGAAGGCGTTGCTGCACCCGACGAGCCAGATGAGGCTGAGCGGAATGCTGATCCAGGGCGAGGCAAAGAGCCCGTGGGCGATGGTGAGCCGGGCGCCGAGACCGACTGCCAGGGCGGCTGCGGCGAACTGTCCGGCGAGCTTCTGCTTAGGCTTAAGACCCCAGATATCGTCGAGGAGACCGGTAAGGAAGATGACGCCGGCAGCCGGAAGGAGCGCCCAAACCAGCGTCGTGTGCTGGATCGAGATCTTGGCTCCGTGGGGAGCGAAGGCCAGCATAAGGCCAAGCGCACCAGCGTAGGAGAGAACGATGGGTATGCCGCCGATGCGGGGAATCGGCTTGAGATGGAATTTACGATCCGCGTCCGGTTGATCGACAATGTTGAAGTGGAGAAAGAGGTCGCGGCACACGGGGGTAGCGATCAGACAGAGAAGGAATGCCGTAAAACCTAGAGCAAGTATGGCGTACATAGGAGAGATCTCCGAAGGAGCTGTGGTCTGCTTACGGGCGTGCGACTGCGTTGGCCGATTGATCCGTGCGGACAGCGGTTCCGGGTTGGTGGAGCAGGGTGGAGCTTTGCTGATCGGCACCGAGGATTCGGAGAATACGATCAACGCCGAGGGGTAGGTCATAGTGGTCGACGAGAGCCTGTCGGGCGCGCTGACCCGCCTGGGCGACGTCGGCCGGATTTGCCGCCAGATACTTGAGCAAGGCCGTGAGTGCACTTGAGTCGTTGCAATCGATGTGCCAGCCGCAGCTGAATCGTTCCACAATCCGTGCGGGGGTGGCGTTCTTGGGACCAATGAACAGAATTGGGCGGCCTGCCGCCATCAGGCCATAGACCTTGCTGGGAACGACCGAGCCACAGCAGGCTTCGCGCTGGGTGACCAGGCCGATGTCTCCGACCGAGAGACTTTCCGACAGGCTGCCTCGCTGGACGTAGGGTCGAAGCTCGAGGGAATGGATATCGTGTCGCTCGCAGAAGCGGCTGAGCTCCTGGCGACGGCCGCCGCTGCCGGTGAAGACGAAGTGGAAGCGAGCGTCGGAGCGCAGCTGTCGCATGGACTCGGTGAGGGTGTCGAGGTCATGCGCGAGTCCGAGATTGCCGGAGTAGAGCAGAACCAGTTGGTCAGGATCTCCCGGACGTGGAAGTGGACGAATAGCGTTGCCATCGGCCCAGTTCTCGGCGACATCGATCTTCTTGGCATCGATGCCACGACTCACGAGGCGCTGTTTCATGCATTCGCCGAGCGCAATGACGCCGTCCGCACGGCGCCGGGAGAGGTCGGCGAAGAGGCCGGTTAGCCGATCGGCCAGACCACCGGCTTTGAAATACCCGAGATCGATAGCGACGTCGGGATAGACGTCCATCTCCCAGATGAAATGACGTGAACCCCGCAAGGTGCTGACGAGAGTTCCAAGCAGCGAGATGAGCGGAGGTGTGGTGAGGGTCAGGACGAGATCGGGTTTGGGGAGGGTGAGACCACGAAGAGCCGCGGAGATGTAAAAGGAAAGGTAGGAGAGGACACGGCCGAAGGTTCCGCGGGCAAAGGGCAAAGATCGGACGCGGTGAATCTCAACGGGCGGCGGATCGCCAGCGGCGGAGACCGCGTAGCCACCGTCTGCGGAGATGGCGTAGACGGTGTGTCCTTCCCGGGCGAGACCACGCGCGAGATCGGTCAGCAACTGGCTGGTGGCGGCGGAGTCAGGCCAGAAGAATTGGTTGAGGAGAAGGATCTTCACCGGACGACCTCATAGAGAGGGTGCGCCTCGTGCGCATGGCGAATGACTCGCTTTTTCACGAAAGCCGCAGGATTGCCCGCGTAGATCTCGAAGTCCGGGACCGTGCCCGAGACCACGCTTCCTGCCGCGGCGACTGCACCGCTGCCGAGAACCGCACCTGGAGTGAGGAGACACATGGCACCGGCCCAGGCGCCGTCGTTGAGCTGGATGGGAGCGAGCATGAGGCCGAAGCCGGGGTCGCTCCAGTTATGATTTCCGGTGCAGAGGTAGGCTCCCTGAGAGAGGCAGACATCATTTCCGAGGCGAACGGTCGTCAGCGAATCGATCCAGACACGTTCGCCAATCCAGCAGTCGTTGCCGACAACGAGGTGCCACGGGTATTTGACATTGACGGCGTGGCGGATGACAACGCCTGTGCCGATGCGCGCGCCGAAGAGGCGCAGCAGCGAGACGCGCAAGCTGGACATGGGGAGGAGATGGGAGCGGAAGATGGGCGAACCGACAAAGAACCAAGCGGCGCGCCAGATCGAGGACCGACCGGGGTCGAACCAGGAGTTGTCATAGCTCTTCAACTGAACTTGGCTCATGCTCTTCCTCTATCCGTTACTAGATCAACGTTCGACGGGAGTGGGCCGCCCTGAACCCAACGATAAAGTTCAGCCATCTGCTCGGAGACGGTGGACCAGTTGTACCGGGTAAGAACCAGATTGCGACCGCGGCTGCCGATTCTTGCGTTCGTGCCTGGTGCGTTGGACAGGAGCTCTCTTATAGCTGACGTAAGCTGGCCGACTTCGGATTGGATCTGCCAGCCCGCGTGGAGGTCTTTTACGGCCGGCAGGTTGCACTGTTCCGTGACGATAACGGGCAAGCCGACGCCCATGGCTTCCAAGGCCGAGACGCTGAGGCCCTCGGAGTAGGAGGGAAGGACGAAGCACTCGGCTGCGGCGAGGGCGCTCCACTTAAGATCGTGGCGGAGCATGCCTGTGAAAGTGACGCTACCGGTTAAGCATTTTTCAGCGACCAATTTTTCCATGACAGCGCGGGTGCCTTCGAAGTCTGGACCAGCAAGGACGAGATGCGCATCAGGGTGCGTCGGCGATAGATCCGACCACGCTTGGATGAGTAAGTCGAGCCCTTTCTTGAAATGAATTCGACCAAGAAATAAGACAATTCTTTTCCCCTTAAGAGTAGGAAATTGCGAATGAAAGGGTTCAGCATCGACGGTGGCCGGCACGGCGACACCGTTGGGTATCACTGCGATGGGTGTCCTGCACCCAAAACGACGGTAGTCTTGCGCCTCAGCGGAGGTGAGCGCATGGAGACAGGCGGCTCCGCAGACGTTGCCTCGCTCGAAGAGGGCCGCATAAAGCTGTTTCTTGAGACGCTTGTTCGCGAGCGCCCAGCTCTCGAGCATGCCGTGCGCGGACAGGATATAGGGCTTTCGGAGGGCCCGTGCGCTCGGTGCGGCAATTGCGGTGCTCTGCTCCCACAACCCGTGGATGTGCAGGCCATTGGCGGCTTTGACCAGTTCCCGGAAGCGCTCACGACGGGCGCGATTGAGGGTCCACTGGCCACGCCGCGTGGGCCACTCGGAGATGGCGAGCTCGGGGTAGCTGCTGGCTGAGTAGAGTTCCCCGGCGTCCAAGAAGGCGGCGAGGTCGATGTGCAGATGGTGGTCGGCAGCGAGACGGGAGCTGAGTTGCGGAACGACGGAGCTCAGGCCACCATAGCGTGGATCGAGGTGGGAGACGACGGTGAGCCAGCGTCCACTCGAGCCATCGATCGGCTTGGGGACGACGATGGATTTATCTCGACTTGGTTCTACAGAGGCTAGGTTCACGCGGCAGACTCCAGGACAGCAGGTAAAGCAATTGAAGCGACAGGGCAACGTAGTTACGGTAGCAGTAGATTGTCTGTAAGAGAAGACAAGATCTCCTAGAGTTACCGAAGAACGTTGCCAATATTACTTCCTGTAGCAGCTCAAGGTGGTGTGTCACAACCTTGAGCGAGTCGTGCGACTTCCAGGCCGAAGTTAGCCGGGGTAAAAGGAGCTACCTGAGCGACGGAGTGGGTGCGCATAGAGGTAAGGAACTCCGGTGACGCTCCGGCAACCTGATGGAGGCTGGAGACCAGTTCTGTGGGGTGTGCAGGGTTGAAGGTGTAGCCGTTCTGATTCTCCACAACGAGATCCTCGGCGCAGCCGCAGAGGGACGAGACGATGACGGGGAGACCGGCCGCCATGGCTTCGTTGACGACGAGACCCCAGGGCTCGCGCCGGCTGGGCAGTACGAAACAGCCGGCAAAGGCGTAGAAGGGGGGGAGGTCAGAGGAGCTCTTATGCCCCGCGAAGTGGACGTCCTGGCTGAACGGGGAGGCCGCTGCAAGGGAGCGGAGTGACGCGGCTTCAGGGCCGTCGCCCACAAGAACGAGGGGCCATGTGCCGCCGGTGTAGCGGTATTCGATCCAGGCATCAAGCAGGCCGCGGATATTTTTCTCCTCGGCGAGCCGGCCGACATAGAGGAAGTAGATCTCCGGAAGACCGAAGTGGTGTGGGGAAGCTTTGCGTAGGGTGTGGGTGCGTTCGGCGAGGGAGGCGTTGTCGACGACGTCGTAGAAACGACCGACGCGGCTGGCCGGAAAGCCAAGCTGCTGCAAATAATGTCGGTGTGCCCGTCCGCCGGTGACCGCGGCGTGAAACAGGGTGCGGATAAGCAGGGACTTTGCCGCCTCTTTCCATGGGGTGCGAGTGTGATCGCCGGCCGTGCTCTCGGTCATCAGGATGCTGGTGCGCCCGTGCAGGCGGGCCCAGAGTGCGGCGGCGATGGCGGGAAGGGTGTAGTAGCCGGGGACGAGGACGGTCTCGGGGTCGGTCCGCGAGAGGTGCTGCCAGAGCTTGAGCGCGAGACGACGCTGTCCGGCCTCGGCCCAGCTGCTGTGGGGCATAAGGGTGTGGATGGGGAGATCGGCGGGCAGGTCCTCGCGGAATTTGAGGCCGGTATGAACGCCCACGCCGCCGACGAGCTCGACGCCGCAGACACGGCCGGCAAGGGTGGGAGCTGCCATGAGGCCGCGGAAGCGCGCGATGTGGTAGGCATACCAGTCGATCCAGATGACCACGACCTTGCAGGGTGGAGCCGGGGGGGGGGGGGGGCGTGGGGCGGCGCGGAGGTGGTCAGGCACGGCGGGTCGCTCCGAGCGGCAGGGTCGATGGACGGGTGCGGAGGACCGGACGGCTGAGGGACGCGGGAGCGCGGAGGGCCCAACGCCACGTGATCCAGCAGGGGATGGAGAGCAGCAGCGAACGGAAGATGACGGCTTCCATGGTCTGCATGACAAGGTAGATCGAGAGCGCGGAGAGGATGACGTACTGGCTCGACCAGGGGCCGCCTCGGGTGACTGCCCGCTTCCAGACTATGCCGTAGATCCAGCCGAGCGCGGCCATGGCGGGGATGGCGAACCACCAGAGTTCGACGAACAGATCCGCGACGATGCCGGGGGCGGAGCCGTCGGCGCCGACCCAACCGAGCGCGTCCCCGAAGCCTTCGCCGGTGCCACCATTGTGGAGCAGTTCGGGGACGCCGAAGTCTTCGTACTTGGTGGGCCAGACAGCGCTGGGGATCGGGCGGACGAGAATCTGCGCGAGATAGCGACGCATCCAGAAGTAGTGGTCGCGGCGCTCGGCGGAGAGGACGGTGCCGGCGCCGTAGATGTATTCGTTGCCGGTATCGGCCTGATCGACGATGTTGCCGACGTCGGTTGTGACCTCAAAGCTGGAGCCGAGATAGATGTTGCTCCGATTGGTTACGAGGAAGAGAACGAGCCAGCCGAGACAGACGCCGAGAGCACCGACGGCGAAGATAGGTGGACGCTTTCTCCGGTTGATGTACCAGCCCATGAGAACGATCAGGACGAAGGCGAAGGTGGGTCCGCGGCGTGCCGTGAGAAGCGCCTGCGAGATCCAGGGAAGACCGAAGAGGCCGATCAGGACGAGGCCGGGGAGGCGGGGACCGCCGGCGGACAGGGCGGAGATGGCGAGCAGGACACCGGTGAGCAGAAGCAGGCTGCCGTCGCGGATGTAGCCGCTGTCATCCCATCCACCGGCGTAGGAGGAGCTGTAGGCATGGACAAATCCGCCGACGTTGATGATGGTGATGCTCCAGCAGAGGAGGCCGACGCCGCCGGCGATGGCGGCCCCGAAGAGCAGGCGGCGACAGGCCATAGCGGACAGGATGCGGACCTCGGCACGGCGCTGGTTCCGGAGACGGACGCCGGCGGCGAGACAGGCGGCGACAAAGGCGAGCATGCCAAGCAGGTTGAGGGTCTGGACGTGGGTGAGCTGGTCGTTGTCGAGGAACTGGGCGAAGGCGCCGTTCGAGAACAGCTTCCAGGGCATCCAGCCGTAGAGGAAGGCGAGCATGGGCGCGATAAAGACGAGCGGGTGAAAGACGTCGCGGCTGCCGTCGAGCGCGCAGAGGAGCCCGACGAGGGCGATCGCTACGGCGAGAAAGAGAAGGACCTCAAACATGAGGGGAGCTCGTTTCTGCCGTGGTCCCGTCCGAGACGAGGAACTGACCGACGGCTGAGACGATGCCGGAGCGAAAGCGGGCCCAGGTGAACTGCTCGGCGCGGAGGCGGGCCTGGATCCCCATGTCGGCCAGATCGGAGCGGTGGGTGAGCGCCCAGTCGATGTGGGCGGCGAGGAGATCGGGGCGGCGGGGCTCGACGACGAAGCCCTGTTGGCCGTGCTCAATGAGATCCGGGGCAGCGGTGTGAGTAGTGGAGAGGACGGGGAGGCCGCTCGCGAGGGATTCGAGCAGGACCTGGCCGAAGCCCTCGGCCACCGAGGGGAAGACGAAGAGATCGGCGGCCTGGTATTGGGCGACGAGCTCCTGCGCGCTCACGTCAGGCCGGATGTCGATCTGCGATCTCCCGGAGGTGCTGAAGCTTTTGAAGAGGTCGAGCGAGTCGACGACGCGGCCGCAGACGGTGAGGTGTACGTTTGGGCTACGCACGAGTCGAAGAGCTTCCAGAAGATACTTGATGCCTTTGCGCTGGTTGATGCGACCGACAAACAGCAGGCGCAGTGGGCTTCCCGGGACGGAACGGCGATACGGTGAGGGCGTGAAACGGCTGGAGTCGACGCCGTAAGGGACGACATTGACGGAGCCGGCGGGGGCGCCGTGCTCGACCAAGGTGGATCGGGTGAAGGAGGAGGCAGCGAGAAAGTGCCGGGCCATGGTGGTTTCGCGGACGAGGTGCTGAAAATCCTCCTCGGGAAGGGAGAGCTCCCACTCCTGACGAAGCGAGCTGGCGCAGTCGGGGTGGGCGTTGAGTTCCTCGGTGAGAATGCGGCGCATGCTAGCGGGATGGGGGTGCAGCTGGAAAAGGGTTCCGGGATGCGGGTAGTTGGAGAAAGCGTCGAAGCCGTAGTAGCTGTAGCTGATAAGGCCGGCCCCGGTGCGGTTGGCCAGGCGCCCGGCAGAACGACCGAGGTTGGCATCGGCCGAGCGGGTGACGCGGCGGCGTAAGGGAAGGGGAACGCGGGGAAGCTTGTCGAGCAGCATGGTGAGGAGACCATAGACAGCGCAGAGGCGGACGCGGTCCGAGGGAAGCTGTGGCTCGCTGCGCTGGGCGAGCACGGCACAAAGCGAGGCTGGAAGGCGGGCTTGGAGGGCTCGGGCCCAAGGTCGATCGGACGGCCAGAAAAGGTCGGTCACGAGGGTCTCGAGCATGCCAGCGTCGGCGAGCGCGCGGGCGACCTGGTAGGCATCGCGGGCACCGCTCTGGACGACGACCGCCTTGCGCGTAAGGGCGCGAGCCGGGGGGGAGGAGGCGATCGCGTGTTGGGGGAGCGTGGGGACCATGGTCGCGTCTTCTATCAGGGCTGCGCCGAGCGGAGGCGCGGGAGCAATGGGTTGGGTTTGGCTGTGGGATCAGGCGGCATGCGTCTCCTTGCGGAGGCGGACACGGTTCAGGCCGGAGACGACGAAATGCAGCGCGCTCCGTATGGCGGCGGGAGTTGGAAGCCATCGGTGGCGCTTGCCGAGCAGGAAGAGCGCCGAAAGGGACATGGCGCCGAGAGCGGCCATACCGACGGTGACGGCGCCGGTGAGCGCCGGGTGCGAAGCGCGGACGAACGCCAGGCTGACCAGCGAGACGGAGCTGAAAGTGCTGAGCAGAAAAACGGTGAGCATGCCGTCAGGAACAGCATCCTTGCGGACGAGAGCGATGAGGACGAGAGCGGCCGAGAGAATATGCGCGAAGAAATAGATGAGCATGCCAGTGGCGGCGCTGCCGCCGTGGAGGAGGAAGACGCTTGCCGAGACGGCGACGACGACCGCCCACACGGTGTTAAGGACTCCCGTCAAGCGTATGTTGACGATCGAAAGGCGGGCAGCCGCGGGTGCGTTGCCCATGTGCATGACTGCGATGGCGAGGCCAATGGCGGCCGTGAGAGCCGCGCCGCTGTATGTGCGCCCGTAGAGAAGAGAGAGGCCCCAGGGCATAAGAATGGCGCCCACGGAGGCGAGCAGCAGAGAGGCGAAGGTGGCCGCGTAGGTACAAAGCGCCATGACGCGCTGCGGGGTTTTGTTGGCTTCGTCCTCCGGGTTGGCCATGACGGCGTAGCTGCTCTCGGTAAGCAGGCCTGGGGCAAGACCGACGATGTTGCGGAGCTGACTGGCTACGGCGAAGAAGCTCATCTGGACGAGGGTGGAGTCGGCGCGGGCGACAAGCGTTGTGAGCCACCAGCCGGCGAGGTTGGCTCCGACGAGGCCCGCCAACTGCACGAAGCCAAAGGTCCAGACCTCACGGAGGACGGGGCCGAGCGGAAGGGCGGGGACAGAGGTCTTGGGCGCGAGCAGGCCGAGCGGCCGAGCGAGCAGGAGGCAGAGCAGCACGGCGCTGGTGGTAATGGCGCCTTGCGAGACGATCATGCGGACGGGACTGTGCAGGATGGCGGAGATGGGGAGCAGCGTGACCATACCGACGCCGACGATCACCGAAAGAAGGACAAGGGCGGCGAAGCGGCGCTGACCAACGAAGAAGCCGCGTGCGCACTCGAGCAGGATCATGCCGGCCGCTGAGACGACTGCCCATTGCAGGAGGCGGGTGAGGCTGTCCTTGCCGAGCAGATGAGCGATGGGAGCGGCCCCGATCCAAAGGCCGACTGCTCCGAGGATCGCCGAAGCAGACGAGACAATCGCCAGCGCGCGCGCCAGGGTGACATAGCCCGGCGTGCCGTGCTGGTACTTGCCGGAGAACCGCGCGGCGGTAGATCCGATCTGGCCGGCGGCGTAGGTGGAGATATTATTGGCCGTGCTGATCGCGAGCGAGTAGGCGCCGAAGGTGGCGGCGCCGCCCAGGCGGGCGGCAAGAACGTTGGCGAGAAACCCAAGACCGCGCTCGATCACGATACCGAGACCGAGCGCAGAGGTCCCGCTGACCAGGTGCTTGGTAACGTTCCCGGGTACCGCCGCTGGCGCTCCCTGGCCGGCGGACTCGGGCAGGGGCGGCTGGGAGACCGGTGGCTCCGGGATCATAGAGTCGCTGACCGCGGGGTCCGAGAGTTCGGTCGAGTTCATGAACCTGCCATGGCCTTTTCGTTCGCTTCAATCTGATTTTTGTAGCGGTAGTACGAGGAGTAGTAGCCGCTGCGGCCCTCCGCGGTCGGGTCAAAGCGGTTGAGGATGGTGCCCAAGAGGCGGACGCGATCACTTTCAAACAGGTTGCGCGCATCTTCGGCCTGTTCGCGAGCAGTGCTGGCGGCGCGCAGAACGAGAATCGCACCATCCGCCTGGCGAGCAAAGATACGGGCATCAGCCATGTGCAGCATGGGAGGCGTGTCGATGAGGACCATGTCAAACTCGCGTGAGAGACGGGCGAGAAGATCACCGACGAGCGGTGAATGGAGGAGCTCGACCACCTCCTCGGAACCGGTGCCGGAGGAGAGGAACGACAGGTTGCGGATGGGAGTCGGTCGGCAGAAGTCGGTGATCGGCGCCGTCTCGATGTCGATCTCGTTGCGCAGCACGTTGCGCAAGCCGAACTCGTTCGACATATGCAGTGCATTGTGGAGCCCGGGCTTGCGGAGGTCGCCGTCAACGAGCAGCACCCGCCGTTTGGACTGGCTTAGGGCCACACCCAAGTTCGAGGTGACGGTAGTCTTGCCTTCGCCCGCGTTCGGGCTCGAGACGACATAGACGCGGGCACGGCGGGTTGCGGCCTCGGCCAGGAGGATGGAGAAGGTGGTGTTGCGGTAGGCTTCGGCGACGATCGAGAAGTTGTCCTGCCAGCGGGCAAGAGAGAGCGCGTTCTCGTGCGGGTTATGGTCCAGCTCGGTCTCTGGATCGCGCAGCAGCGAACGAGCTGCGCTGAGCGAGTCAACGACGGACCTGCGCTGCCCGGTACTCGCCGTCGGGATCACGCCGAGCTCCTGGACCCGAAGATATCGAGGTGCATCCCCAGGCATGCGGAAGACGTCCGAGTTACGGTCTTTGAAGAAGGCGAAGCCGATGCCGAAGGCCGATCCAAGAAGCAGCCCGACACCAGCGGCCGGAACCCGTCGGGGCGAGACTGGGTGTTTTGGTGTACGCGCGGTATCGACGATGCGGACGGTGGTCGCCTGCATGGCAGAGGCAAAGCCTGCTTCTTTGGCCCGGCTGAGAAGCGTCTGATACAGCTGCTGCTCACTTTCGACCTCTCGGCGAAGGAGGTTGACCTTGGAAGCCTGGCCGAGCTCCGTCGAAACACTCTGGAGCTGAGCGTCGTACGCGGCCTTGAGCAGCGCCTCGCGGTGCTGCGCGGCGCTGTATTCGTTGCCCATGCGAGATGTGCTCGTATTACGCTCGGTGGCCATCTCCGCCTGGACCTCCTTGATCTGCGAACGGAGGTGAATCACCTTGGGGTTCTCCTCGGTGAGAGGAGGAACGATTTCGGCGACCCGGGTCTGGAGAGTGGCGAGCTGCTGCTGCAGCTGACGGTAGGCGGGGCTGTCGAGAACACTAGGCAGGGAGGTGGGCGAGGCGGACCTGGCCACACCGGATTGTGCCTCCTTTTCCATGCGATCTGCCTGTGCCTTGACCAGTTCACCCTGCATCTGCCGCAGACGATCCTCGCCGACGCTGTTACTCTCCTGGCTAAGAACGAGACCGTTGCCACCCGTTGCGGCTTCGAGCTTCCTTTGGGACTCTTCGGCCTTCAGGCGGACGTCGGCGACCTGGCGGGTTAGCCAATCGCTGGTCCTGGTTGCCTCCGTGCTGCGGGTTTCCAGGTCCTCGTCCTTGAACTCTTGGGTGAGCGTGTTGCAGAACTTGGCAGAGAAGGCCGCGCTCCAGGAGTCGCAGGTGATCTCGACGAGGCGAGTGATGCCAAGGGGTTTGACCTTGACCTGCTTTGCGGCGTCCTCGATGAGATCTCCGTAGGCGAGCGGCCGGCTACCCGGAAGATGCAGCGCGCGTTTGAGCTCTGAGACAAGATCATCGCGCTCAATGGAGGCGGGGTGGGTCTCCGCCTGGAGACGGTTGACCGTTCGCTCGAGGAGCGTATCACTCTGCAGCAGCTTGATCTGCGTTTGAACGTAGGCCTCCGTCGAGGAGCTATCGGCGCTACCGGTCGGGGAGAGAGTGTGCATGTTCATGAAGTCGCCGTTGAGGTTCTGAATGTCCAGCGACGTCCTCGCGCGGTAGACGGGAAGGGCGGTGAGATTGAAGAGCAGGCTGACGAGGACACCGGCGAGCGCGAACAGGGCGATGATCACCCGGAAACGGCTTAGGAGACGCACATAGTCGAGCAGCAGATTGGGGCTTCGGTCCGCGTGTTCCGGACGGGGCGGCGTTGCGTTCTCCCCACCGTCGTCCAAACGTGCCGGCAGCGAGGCGGAGTATCTCGCCATCGGATCGAACTGTAATCGGTCGTTCATGTCATGTACCTTCGGCGAAGCAGAGTTGGGGTAGGGAACCACAATGGCTAATGGCGGTAGATCACGATGCCCGTCGCGACCTGCAGTGCGGCTTCAGCCGCCCGCCTCGAGCCGGACTTCAAAGCGCTACTTGGAACAAAAAGAATGTCATTGGCGAAGAGGGGAACGTCTGGATTCTGACCTGCCAGGATCCTCGAGATGTCGACCGGGATCTCCTTTGGTTTGCCGTCGCCACCTGGAACCGGTCGGATGATCTTTGCGCGGCTGGGAGAGGAGTCGTGGTCGAGACCCTCGGCCAGTGAGAGGGCCTGGAGGATGGAGATGGTGGGATGGGAGGAGAGGGGGAAGCCGCCAGCCTTCTTGACATCTCCGACAACGTAGATGATGTCGGCTTTCGGGATCGAGACAACGTCCCCGGGGCGGATGAAGATGTTCTCGGAGGGAGTTGCCGCGGTCAGAAGATCGTCGAGCGAGAGCGACACGGTGCTGAAGCCGCCGGTGCCGTCCACCTTGGCACCTGTGACGGGAAGGGTTCCCCACTTCATCTGCCGGGTGATGATGACCCGCGATCCGGCATCGGGCTTGGTGCCGCCGGCAAGCGAGAGAACATCGGTCAGGCGGCGAGGTCCAGGCAAGGGGACGATGCCCGGATTGCTGACGGAACCGATGACCGAGACGGTCTGGTTTTGGTTTTCCGACAGATTCAGGGTGATCTGGGGAGAGTTGATGTAGCGGCTCAGCTTGGTGGTGAGGAGCTCCTTGAACTGGTCGATCGTGAGACCACTTGCCTGAATCCTGCCGATCATGGGCAGGTCGACGAGACCGTTCGGATCGAGACGAACCGACTTATCGGTAAACTCTTCCATGTCCACCACACGGATCGTGACCTGGTCCCCAGGGCCCAGCGTGTAGTCCGCCGATGCTGGGGACTGGCGAGGGATGAGCTCCTTTTGGGCCCACATACCGGCAGAGATTGACAGAAGTACAGCAAGCAAAGCGGCTAAGCGATATGGATGACGGAGTAGCATAACCCTCTTGAGAGAACACGGCATAGCACAACGAGACCTGCAGACCGTCTCGCGATCAAGCATTCCTGGAGACGGTAAAGATTCAGTTCAACGCGATAGAGCTCCCAGGGACGACTCTCCTTCCTCGATGCCGGCGCGGGAACGCTCCTTGAGGGCGGAGCGAATTCAGCCGAAGACCCACGCCCAAACCATAACTTCTGCCCAGCGTGTCGTAGCTGACTACGGGAGGACGGCGTAAGTGTAGACCGAAGCCCTAACCCGAAGATGCGAGCTCACACCTAAAACTATAAGGCAGCTTGAGGAAAATGTTGTCACGATCCGTTACGTTCTCCCTCAACTAGAGATACGTTCTCAGAGACAAATGTGTGATTGAATCTTTCGTAACCAGATGCATGTAACGCCGTTTAAGGGGTCGCCTAAGAACCGGAGACACCACTCTCGACGGAGCTAAGGTCATGATTTTTTAGGAGTTAGTCGAGGATGCCGAAACGTAGATGGGAGCCGACCGCGACCATTCCCGAATCGGAAATGGTTCGCGGTTGCCCTCCCTGAGCTAGGAGGTGGGCACTGAAGAGGTGCGAACGCTGGCTAGAGTACCCGAAGCGAAGGTCCGGGACACCGGTTTGCGTGCGAGCGTAAAAGCGCCGCCGGACTCGACCGAACTCTCCTCTCCAACGATCTTTCGGGCCGTCGCCAGCGCCTGCGCGACTACCTGGTCCATGTTGTAGTACTTGTAGGTTGCGAGGCGTCCGACGAAGTGCACGCCTACGGTTTTTTCGGCAAGCTCCCGGTACTTGGCATATATTGCCGCATTCTCGGGCCGGGGAATGGGATAGTACGGATCACCTTCTGCCCTTGGGTACTCGAAGACGACGCTGGTTTTTGCGCTCTTCTGGCCGGTGAGGTACTTGAATTCGGTCACTCTGGTGTACTCATGATCATTGGGGAAGTTGACGACCGGCGCACTCTGATACTGCTCGCGGTCGAAGGTTTGGTGATCGAACGAGAGTGAACGGTAGGGAAGCTTTCCGTAGCGGTAGCCGAAGAACTCGTCTACGGGCCCAGTGAAGATGGTCTTGATGCCGGGGTAGATCTTGCGGATCTCGCGATAGTCGATGCCGAGGGCCTGTTCGATGTTTGGATGGTCTAGCATGCGTTCAAACAGACGCGTGTAGCCGTGTTTCGGCATAGCCTGGAAGGTATCGGTGAAGTAGCGATCGTCGTGATTGAGCCGGATAGGGATGCGTCCGGCGACGCTTGAATCGAGTTGCGATGGATCGAGTCCCCACTGCTTCCGGGTATAGCCCTGGAAGAATTTGCGGTAGAGTTCACGTCCAACCCGACTAACGACGATGTCTTCGGAGGTCCGGATGAGGGCTGGAGTCTCCACGCGCGCATCGAGAAAAGCCTGCATGCCCTCGGCGTCGAGTGAAAGATTGTACAGCTTGTTGATCGTATCGAGATTGATCGGAATGGGGACGAGCTGTCCATCGACACTGGCGAGTACGCGATGTTCATAGTCTCTCCACTCGGAAAACCGCGAAAGGTACCCCATCACGTCCGCACTATTGGTGTGGAAGATATGTGGACCGTATCGGTGAATGAGAATACCGGCTGGATCGAAGTAGTCGTAGGCGTTACCGCCGACGTGATCCCGTTTGTCGATCAGCAAAATACGTTTGTCGAGCTGGGTGGCAAGACGCTCGGCAAGGACACTTCCGGCAAAACCAGCGCCAACGATCAGGTAATCGAATGAGGTCTGGCGCAGAGAGGCGATCGTGCGGGAAGAGGCCTGGCGCGCGACGGCTGACGTCTGATCGGTGGTGGACATCGCTGCTGGCTGGGCGGCTTTCTTCTCGCGTGTGAGCACATGCTCGACCTCGGCCCACATCATTCTCCAGGTTTTCGTCCAGGAGGTAGCCCTGAGTTTATCGGCAACCTTCTTTTTCCATAGATCTGTGGGTGGAAGCAGGGCCTGATCGAGCGCGTGCGCGAACTCTTCCGTGGTCTCTGCGATGGCAACAAGACCCTCGTGACCGTAACCCCGCACAACGTCGTAGATGGCGGTCGAAACGACGGGTACACCTGCCGCGAGGTACTCGGGGGTCTTAGTGGGACTGATGAAGTAGGTACTGTCGTTCAGAGTGAAGGGAATGAGAGCGACGTCCCAACGGGAAAGGTACTTCGGGAGCTCGGTGTAGGTCTTGCTGCCAAGGTAGTGGATATTCGCGGCGTGCGGAAGTGTGGATGGATCAACCTTGACCACGGGACCGATGAGGATGAAGTGCATCTCGGGTTTAAGGCGAGCCAATTCCGCGACGAGATGAAAGTCGAACCGCTCATCTAGAACGCCGTAGAAGCCGGCTCGGGGATGTGGAATCGAGATCTGATCCTCAGGGTCGGCCATGTCGGTGCGTGCGAAGTGTTCCGCGTCGATCGAGCTTGGGAAAGCATGCACGTTGGGGTGACGATCGCGCTTTGCTTCAAAGAGCCTAAGACCACCGGTGAAAACGACATCCGCAACGGAGAAGAGTTGTTGCTCGCGTTCGAGGAGTCGAGCCGGAGCATTCAAGAAGCCGCTGAGCTCGTCCATGCAGTCGTATACGATGGCGGAGGCATCCACCTCACCCGAGAATCCGAGAGCCATGGCGGTGTAGTACCAGAGGACCGGGCGGACGATGGCGTGCTCCTTGCAGAACGCCGAGAGCAGCGAGGTTTGCAGCGTGTCTGAATCCTGCCCGGCGGGCAGATGCGGCCGGATGACCCAAAGCTGATCCGACTTCCGGTCGACCTCGAGGTGACCGGCGCCTTCACTGTCCGAGATCGGCTCTTCCCAGAAAAAGACACGGCGTTCGTTCGCGGCGCGGCTGAGGAGATGCTGAGGACGCTGGTAGACGAAGTCCCAACGCAGATGGCTGAAGCAGAGGAGGTCTGCCGCGGGAGCTGCGCTTGACGGCGTGCTGAGGGAGCGAGTCGAACGTGTGCGTGGGTCAGATATCTTCAAAGGGACTTCCCGGGATGAAGAGGATATGTTTCCTAGCGAACAGAGCCAGCCAGAGAGCTCACATGTACATAGATGTACAAATACAGAAAGTCGTTGGGTCTGGCGAATGCACCTGAAAGCGGTAATGAAACTAAAGATGCTGTGGAACTCGCCCCTCGCATCAAAATCCACATGCAATCGCAGCCGTGGAGTCCTGTACGCAAGGCGATCGATGCGTAACGATCTGGAGTGTTCTGTTGAATATCTGTGTTGTGTCTCCGCATCGAGATGATGCCTGCTTCTCCTTGGGCCTTTCCCTGGTTGGGTGGTCCAATGCGGGACACCGCATACGCGTGCTGAACTGCTTTACCCGTAGCGCCTTCGCGCCGTTTTCAGACGCTGAGACGGTCCATCCGAATGATCGAACTTCGTACGTCTCGGCGATGCGAGAGAAGGAAGACAAAGTATTTCTACGGCGAATTCCGGGTGCAGACGTGCTGGATCTGCGCTTGAAAGATGCGCCGCTTCGCTTTCGTTGCGAAGTGGATGAGGTCTTCCGTCGTCCGATGAGCGAGGCCGATCCTGCGATCGCCAAGATTCGTGCCGCGCTGGAGAAGCGCGTTGGGATAGATCGAGCGGAGGTACTTTTTCTACCGTGTGGTATTGGACGACATGTTGATCATATCACGGTGCGAGAGGCTGCCATGCCCTTCGGTCGTCCACTTGCATGTGGCTTTTATGAGGATCTGCCGTACGCTTCTCGCGAGGGGGCGGAGCGGGAGCTCGAGACGTTGGTCGAAGAGTTCGGAGCCAGGCCGGGTTGGGCGTTGACGCCTGTTGTTCGTCGCGACGGCGCTGATGCCGCGGCGAAGAAACGCAAGCTGACGGAGATCTACTGCTCGCAGGTCGACGAGTCTTCGGTGGAGGCCATGTCGCGCTACGCGGAGCAATACGAGGGTGAGCGGATCTGGGCTAACGAGCGTCTTGCCGATTTGGTGCGATCGGGCGTTGATGGATGGTTGAGTTAAGTCGTTCGATGGGCAGTGGCCGCGCGAGCGCGTTATGCCGATTATGGGAAGAGGTTGGCTCACCGTGGCTGGGAACGTGGGCTACTGCGGCGTCCAGGCGGGATGATTGGTAAAGAGGCCTTGGACAAAGCCCATTTGGTACATGATGAAGAGACCGAATGCGAGACTGATGGCGCCCGAGACCGTTCCCAGATAACGATTCAACCAGATTGACTTTGTGCTTGAGTACTGCAGGGCCGATGCCAGGGCGAGGGTGATGACCATCATTCCTGCTATGGTGCCGATGCCAAAGATGAAGAGGTAGGCGACGGCCATGCGCGGGTCGTGAATGGTGGTGAGGACCAGGAGGGCGACCGCGGCGGAGCCTGCGAGGCCGTGTACAAGGCCGACGATCAAGGGGCGAAGCCATTGATAGACGCTCCAATGTCCCCAAGTGCGGTCGAACGCGGAGATGGTGGCGTGATGCTCGTGGGCGCCAGAGATCTGCTGGGCGGAAACTTCCGCGAGCGCGGATGGGTTCGCGTGCGGGTGCTCGGGGGTCTTCAGGTCGGCGACCTGCTTTCGGAAGCCGCGGAGGTTGAGAATGCCGAGGAGTACGAGCATCACGCCGACAGAGAACTCCATCGTGAGGCCAAGGCGTGGCGGGATCACCAGCGTGAACAGGAGAATGCCGGCGCCGACCGCAAGGATTGTGGCCGTGTGTCCCATGCCCCAGAGAGCGCCGATGAGGGCGGCACTGGAGAGGCGGCGTTCGCGAGCGACGATGGTTGAGACGGCAATCACGTGATCGGCATCGGTAGCGTGACGCATGCCGAGAAAGAAGCCGAGCGAGAGAACAGCCGCAAGGCTAAGAGCGGATTGGGGAGAAGCTGCGATCGGAAGCACGGTGAGGAGTTGGAAGGGCATTCGTGACTCCGAGGGGCGCTGTGCTAGCTGCTGGTGGAGATGTACGGAGATCTGAAACCTGCGATGACGACGGCGTTCTCTTTCGAAGCCCGGAATATGTCGTGAGCGCTTTAGGAGGCTGTCGGGCGGATCACGTAGACGACTCCGTTCAGGTCGTCGGAGAGCAGAAAGCTGTCCGGTGAGATGCGGAGCAGACCGCATGGGCGGCCTTTGATGCGGGGTCTCCCGTTCTCCTCCGTGAGGAAGCCGAGAACGAGATTTCTGGGGTGGCGCGCGTTCGGGGAAAAGCTGACGACCCTGTATCCGGTGCCGATCCGAGCACGGCTGGGACCGTGCAGGGCAACGAGGAAGGTGTTTGCGATCGCGTCGTTGTCCTCGCTAAAGTACTCGAAGCCGAGCGGTGAACTGTGCGCGAGGAAGGTGGTGTAGGCCGGGGCTACCGTGGTGCAGTCAATCTGAGGCGGGGGTGGGCCGGGTTGGGCGTTGAGGATGTGTTGGTCGGGTTGCGGGGCGGAGACGCTGGGATCTGGATGGGCTGTTCCGGCGAGAAAATAGCACGTGGGCCAGCCGTAGTTGGCCGGTTTCGCGGGATCGCTGGCGGGACCGGCGTGGGCGTTGGAGTCGAGCTCGAAGAAGGTGTCCTCGGGGGAGTGTTCGCCGAGATGATCGACACCCATGTTGGTGGCGAAGAGCGCGCCGCCATCGATCTGGGGGATGTAGTGAAGGTCGACGGCGTTGCGCAGACCTCCCGCGAGGATGTGCTGATTCGAGCCGTCGGGATCCATGATAGTGAGCGAAGCCCGTATGGGCTCTTTTTCCTGGCAGGCGTTGCAGGACGAGCCGACGGTGACGTAGAGGTGGGTGGCACCGTGCATCTGCGCAAAGGCGACGGTGCGGGTGAGATGCCAGCCGCCGTACTTGTAGCTGAGACCGTAGTCAGGGTAGGTGGCGAGGGTCTCGGGTGGGGAGGTCGGATGGTTGTCGCCAGGATTGTAACGAAAGCGGATCAGCTTATCTGTCAGTGCGGTATAGAGCCAGGTCTGGGCTGGTTTGCCGGGCCGCGCGGGCTCGGTGTAGAAGGCGAGGTTATTGGGATTGCGAAGGTTTTCGAGATAGGGAACGACCCTGGCGAAGGTGTGTGTGCGGGAATCCCAGCCGTCGAGAATGTAAAGTGCGCCCTTGCTGTTGTCACTGCGGTTGAAGAGATCAGCGACGAAGATGCGGTGATCGGGGGAGACGGCGAAGAAGCGAGGGCAGTGCAGGCCGGTGGCGGCGACCTCGATGGTCAAATTCGCAGGCAGAGCGAGCGTAATCTGCTTCTGCCTGGGGAGGTCGAGCGTGTGCGGAATCAGATGCTGCGCCGGAAGTGCAGAAGAGAGGAGCAGGACAAGAAGAGCCGCGAGACGCATTCGTCCATTCTGGCGCGGGAGCGGCGGCAACTGCAAGGGATGGGACTTGAGTCGGTCGCGGGTGTTTGGCCCAGACCCTCGCTAGGTGAGGATGGGTGCGGGTTGTTGATCTCGGGAGGTTAGAAGGGGATGTCGTCGTCGGTGATGCCGGTGTCGCCGTAATCCGGCGCGCTTGAGGGTGCTGGTTGCCGCGAGGTCTGATCGTAGGACGCGGTGCTTGACTTGGAGTATCCGCCAGAACTCCTGGTTGAACCTTCCTCACCGCCGGAGCCGCGGCCCTGGCCGCCTCCGAGCAGGGAAAGGTCGTTGACGAGGATCTCGGTCTTGTACTTCTTCTGACCGGACTCCTTGTCATCCCAGGAACGCGTCTGGATCTTTCCTTCGACAAAGATCTGTGTTCCCTTTTTAACGTAGTCGCGGACGATCTCGGCGGTGCGTTGGAAGCAGACGAGATTATGCCACTCGGTCTTGTCGGTCCACTGGCCGTCCTGGCCCTTCTGGCGGTCGGCCGTGGCGAGCGTAAAAGTGGCAATGGTCATGCCTGCCTGGGTCGCGCGGATCTCGGGGTCTTTGCCGACGTTGCCGAGGAGGAAGACTTTGTTGACGCCTTTAGCCATGGGTTCTCGATCGCTTTCTACGGTGATTCAGAGGCATTCTGCCCTAGGGAAATATGCAGGTTGAGCATAGCAGAAGGGGCCACGCGGTCGCAGGCTGCTTTAGGGTCGGTGGCCTCCGGCGAGCTTGAACAGGGCGAGCACCAAGGTGAGGGTGCCGGTTGGCAGGCAGCCCATGGCGAGCATAAGGGCGAGCCAGCCGCCGTTAGTGTGGGGGCCTTGGCGCGAGATGCCGCCGAAGGCCGTAAGCATAAGAGCCACCGCACCGACACCCGTTAGAAAGATGAAGAGACCGGTGCGGAGCAGCTTGCGGGTATCTGGTTGCATTCTGAGGTTCGTGAATCTTCTAGCGGTAGACCGCGAGCATGGCGTAGACGACCACGCCGGTGACAGAGACGTAGAGCCAGATGGGATAGGTGACGCGGGCGACCTTACGGTGGAGAGGAAAGCGTCCGCTGAGAGAAAGATAGAACGTGATGAGGATAGCCGGGAGCGCAACGACCGAGAGCGCGATGTGCGAGATCAACAGGGAGAAGTAGATAGGCCGTATGAATCCCTGGCCGAGGAAGCGCATATCGCCGTGCATGGCGTGGTTGGTGATGTAGGTGACGAGGAAGAGCGACGAGAAGAGAAAGGCGGTGAACATGGAGTTGCGGTGCGCCGTGATCTCTCGACGGCGGATGAAGCGCAGGCCGAAGAGAAGGGCGACGGTGCAGCAGGTGTTGAGGATGGCGTTGAGCGCGGGAAGAAAGGTGAGATGGGTTCCGGCAAGGTCAGAAGGTGCATGGAAGTAGACGAGCCAGGCGAGGAATGAGGAGGCGACGACTGACACGCCAACGATGCCGAGCACAACCGGAAGCGGCGTGCGGTACGGGCTGGAAGCTGGTTTTGCAAGAGTCGTCGGCATGGGTCTTCTTTATTCTAGAGCTACAGGGGTTGGGATCGTGGGGGCGGCGAAGCGGTTCGTGTTGACGAGACCGACGTACCGGGCTCTGACGACCTGATCTGTCTCGACTAAAAGAGCAGGCGACCCTGAGCGTTGAGGATCATGGCGGCAAGCAGCAGCGGAAGGTAGATGACGGAGGCACGAAGGAGGTTCCGTGCGGGTACGCGCGTCTCCGGTGAGCTCGGGTTGCGCAGGATGGAGGCAAACCGAAGGGTGTAGAAGAGGTACCCGAAGCCGAGAAGGATCGCGAACACGGCATAGGGTGTGCCGGTGATGCCGAGCCATGTCGTCCAAAGGCTCACTGGAATCATCAGCGCGGCGTAGAAGAGGGACTGGATCACGGTGGAACGGGCGGCGTCGCCGATGGGCTGCTGGGTTGCGGTGAGGCGTATGCCACCCTGGCGGTAGTCCTCGCGGTAGAGCCAGCCAATGGCCATGAAGTGCGGGAACTGCCAGACGAAGAGGATGGCGAAGAGCGCAACGCCGGGCCACTCAATAATGCCGCGCGCCGCGGTCCAGCCGATAAGGGGCGGAAGTGCTCCGGGGAAGGCGCCAATAAACGTATTGAGGGTCGTGATGCGCTTGAGCGGGGTGTAGATGCCGACGTAGCCGGCAGCCGTGAGCAGAGTCAGGGTTCCCGTGAGGAGATTGGTAACGTGCGCAAGATAGATGGTGCCGACGAAGACGGCCGCGAAGCCGACGAGGAGGCCGTGCACGAACGAGATGCGGTGGGCGGCCATCGGACGGCTGGCGGTCCTGCGCATGTGGGAGTCCGAGCGACGTTCGAGCGCCTGGTTGAGAGCGGACGATCCGCAGGTGACGGCGGCGATGCCCACAAGAGCTTGAATGAGGCCGGCGTGGAAGGGGCTGATTCCGCTCTGGAGAGATCCGAGATAGAAGCCGGCAGCGGCAGTAATGACCACCATGACCGAGACCCGCAGCTTGAACAGGGTAGCGTAATCGGCGAGCAGACCGGGGCTCGCGTTGGCCAGGGCGCGGGCGGCGGAGGGCGGCTGGGGCGAGGTGGTTGCGGTCAAGGCCACAGATCGAGTTTAGCGCGTTGCGGGGGAAAGCTCCCGCCGCAGCGTGCGAGGCGCTTCACGAGAGTAAGAAATCCTGTGAAGACGTCTTTGCGCGAAACGATGTGCTGGCCGACGGGGATCGTCCCCGTGCTGAGGGGATGAGGGTTTCGAGGGCCGGGAGGTTAGCGCGGGAGCTCTTTTCGACCCTCGATGGTGAACTCCGCAGCCTGTGCCGTGCCCGTATCTATGGGTTGCGCCCCGCCCACCACGACGCGGTAGCTGCCCGGGGTCACGGAGCGGAGACCCTTCTCGTCCACCTGGGAGAGCGTTCGCGGATCGAGGGTAAAGCGAACATGCCGGGATTCGCCAGGCGCTAGGTGGACACGGCTGAAACCGCCGAGAGCCAGAGCGGGGGAGACGGGGGTCTGAGGCGGAGTGAGGTAGAGTTCCGCGACCTCGTCCCCAGCCACTGATCCCGTGTTCTTGACCTCCGCTTCGACCGTGATCGAGTCGCCGGCGTGGAGCGACGTGCTCGAGAGCTTAAGGCCGGAGTAGGCGAAGCTGGTGTAGCTGAGACCATAGCCAAAGCGATAAAGGGGCTGGCCTTTGAAGTAGCGATAGGTGCGGTTGGCCATAGCGTAGTTGTCAAATGGGGGCAGTTGGTCGAGTGAGGCGTAGAAGGTCACGGGAAGCCGACCGCCGGGGTTGTTCTTCCCGCTGAGCGTCTGGCCGACGGCTGTTCCGCCGGCTTCGCCGGGGTACCAGGCCTCAAGAATGGCCTTGGCATGCTCCTGGGCCCAGGTGACGGAGAGAGCGCTTCCGTTGAGGAGTACAACGACGAGCGGCTTCCCAGTGGCTGCGAGGGCCTCAAGAAGATGTTGCTGCGCGGCTGGAAGCCTGATATCGGTGCGGTCCCCGCCCGAGAAACCTTCGATGTGGATGGGCATCTCCTCGCCTTCAAGCTCGGGAGAGAGGCCGACAAACGCGAGCACAACATCTGATTTCTCGGCAACGGCAACTGCTTCCTTTTGGAGATAGTCGGCTCGGGGCACCCAGTCAAGGGTGATGCCCGCGCCGAAGAGCTTGGCCTGATGGAGGTATTCGACTTTGAGCGCGTGCGGCTTGGTGTCCGCGAAGCTGATCTTGAATCGGGGGGTATTGCTGCTGCGGAACTCGGCATCGGCGTTGGTGCTGAAGGAAGACACGGGCTTTCCGTCGAGAGAGACGGTGAACCTTTCGTGATCGGCGCAAGGGTAGCAGTTGGCGAGGTGAACGCTGAAGTCGTAGTCACCCGCCTGCGGTGGCGTGATGGTGCCGGTCCAGCGAACGGCGAAGCGATCCGCTGGAACTCCGGGAACCGGAATGGCGGAGTTCCAATCAAAGTCAATCTGCTTGTCGATGCGCTTGAGGATGGGCTCGCCATTGGAGTCGTCGTTGGCAAAGTACTCGGCCTGGAGGCCTTCTACGCTGGAGTTCCCGCCGGTGTGGAACATGGTCCGCGGCACTGGGAGAGCGACGCCTTCGGCATAGGGGGAGCCTTGCGCGTAGAGCACCTTCGCCTGCGGAAACTCGGCGGCGATGCCGTCGATGGGAAAGACCGGGTCGCGAGGAACGGCGTTGTAGTTGCCCTCGATTGCCGGCAGGGAGGCGGCATTCGGTCCAATGACGGCGATGTTGTGGACGCCGGGCCTGAGCGGAAGGAAGCCGGTATCGTTCTTGAGCAGAACCATGGACTTGTTCGCGGCTTCGAGCGCGAGAGCGTGGTGGGCAGGTGAGTTGACCTCGGAGAAGGGGAGGCTCCCGTAGGGGACCTTGGCTGGGGGGTCGAAGAGGCCGAGGCGGTAACGCGCAAGGAAAAGGCGCTTGAGTGAGAGATCGATCTCGGACTCCTGGATCAAGCCTTTCTTAACGGCGCTGGCGAGCGCGAGGTAGGTGGTGCCACAGTTTGTATCCGTTCCGGCGCGAAGGGCTGCCACCGAAGCGGTGTCCGCGTCCGGGGAGAAGTGGTGGGCGGACTTCTCGAAGAAGTCATCGACGGCCCCGCAATCCGAAGTGACGAACCCTTTGAAGCCCCAATCTTCGCGAAGAATAGTTTGCAGCAGCTCTTTATTGGCGCAGGCCGGCGATTTGTCGATCGCATTGTAGGCGCACATGATTGAGTAGGCTTTGCCTTCCGTGACCGTCGCGCGAAACGCGGGCAGGTAGGTATCCCAGAGATCATGCGGAGATGGATCGACGTTGAAACGGTGCCGGTCCGACTCCGGTCCGCTGTGAACGGCGTAGTGCTTGGGGGTCGCGATGACTTTGAAGTAGTTCGGGTCGTCTCCCTGAAGGCCTTTCACGAAGGAGACGCCGAGCCGGCTGGTGAGAAAGGGGTCTTCCCCGTAGGTCTCCTGGCCTCGCCCCCAGCGCGGGTCGCGGAAGATATTGATGTTGGGTGACCAGATGCTGAGGCCGTAGTAGATGGAGTGAATATCGTGGCGAAGGGCCTCGTTGTTTTTGGCACGAGCCTCGGTGGAGATGGTCGTTCCGATCCGACCAAGTAGGGGAGCATCCCAGGTTGCGGCCATGCCGATGGCCTGCGGGAACATGGTGGCGTAGCCGGAGCGGGCAATGCCATGGAGGCCCTCGTTCCACCAGTCGTACGCGGGAACACCCAGACGCGGAACTGCGGCCGAGGTGTTGATCATCTGCGACACCTTCTCCTCAAGAGTCATACGGGAGACGAGATCATCGACGCGCTGCTGAGCGGGGACAGAGGAGTCCTGGTACGGAAGAGGCTTCGCGGACTCGGCTGAGGCGAAGGCGGTGATGGCGCTCAGGACGCCGACGAGCAATAGTGCAGCGGCAAAAGGCTGAGATCGCATGTGTTCCTTGTCTCCGGGAGAGATTGGCTGATCACGAGCCAGTGTACCGACATGCAGCCCTGTGTCGCTTGCCGGAGGCGAAGCTAACTATCTGCGAAGGCAATGTCAAGATGGCGGCCGTTTTGTTGATAACACCGAGAGGCTGCAAGGATCTGTATCCCGGCGGTGGTGGACGCGTCCTACGGTTCAGAGGGCGAGCGTGTTGCTACGTCCTGCTCGGTATGACAGGAGGCAGACTTTGACACGGAGATTATCGTTAGCAACACACCTCCGAGGGGGGGCGCTTGCGCTCGTTGTATCCGCTACGCAGCTCGCACGGACAACTGGGGCGGAACAGGTACGGGTTCTGCACCGTGAAGGTACGACCCATGGCTTCCTCGTGTTGCGCAGCCAGGAGGGTCACAAGATCGGGTACGGAGACTTCATCCAGACTGTGCGGGGCGAGCAGGTGAAGCTCCATCTGGTTTTCCACTTCGATGATGGCTCTGTTGACGACGAGACGACGGTATTCACACAGCACGGCAGCTTTCAGTTGGTCACCAACCACCATGTGCAGAAGGGCCCCTCCTTTCCTCACCCGATCGAGCTCTCGATCGACGCGCACAGCGGGCAGGTGACGGTGCGATCGACGGACAAGGAGGGCAAGGAGGAGGTCAAGACGGAGCACATGGATCTGCCGCCGGATCTCGCGAATGGGATGACGCTGTCGTTGTTGAAGAATCTTCCGGTTGGAGGGGGAGAGACGAAGGTGTCGATGCTGGCGGCTACACCCAAGCTGAGGACGGTAAGGCTGGCGATTACACCGTTGCTGGAGGATTCATTTACGCTGGCGGGGTCGTCCCGAAAGGCGACACATTTTGAGGGGAAGATTGAGTTGGGTGGGGTGGCGGGGGTGGTGGCTCCGCTGATTGGGAAGGAGCTGCCGAAGGTGCAGGTGTGGATTCTGGGAGGGGAGGCTCCGACGTTTGTGCGGGAGGAGGGGCCGTTCTTTGAGGATGGACCGATCTGGCGGGTGGAGTTGACCAGTCCGGTGTGGTCGCACGCGGGGGAGGAAGGGAAGTAGGCGCGGGACGCGGACCGGAAAGGCGGGATTGGGGACGTGGGTCGCGGGGTTGCATCCAATGAGGGGTGATTCCTTACACCCTGGAGTGTCTTATGCCGCCGTCCGCAGTTGTCGCCCATGTTGCAACGCCTCTTCTTGGTTTCAGTACAGGTCTTCGTTCGTTTACGCCTATCGCCGTGACTGCGTGGTTTGCGCGGATGGGCAAGCTACCGGTCACGGGGACGTGGGCCTCGTGGATCAGGCATCCGGCGGCGGTGGGCCTGTTTACCGCGGCGGCGCTGGGGGAGTATATCGGCGACAAACTGCCGAGCACGCCGAGCCGGACGGCTCCGTTGCCGCTGATTGGGCGGGTTGTCTTCGGTGGGTTGGTTGGGGCGATTCTGGCGACGGCGTTCCGGCGTCCGCTGCTGGGAGGGATTGGGCTGGGTGCGCTGGGGGCTGTGGCTGGGAGCTATGGGGGCTTCTATGCGCGGCGTGGGCTGACTACCGGGGCGGGTCTGCCGGATATGCCGGTGGCGTTGTCGGGGGATGTGGCTGCGGTGATGCTGGCGGTCCGGTCGCTGGGGCGGCTTACAGCCTAGGCCCGAACCTTCGACCCGGGGTACCCTCCCCCCCCGTACTTTGACCCTAAAGTCTTCGAAAGACAGTGGTTAAGGTGGGGGTACCTGAGGGTTGTGTCCGTGCTTGTGCTCTGGTTCCCTCTTTGGGTGCATGGTTCCAGTTTATGTGACTGGGTGGGGGAGTTGCGCCAGCGGAAGTTGCGGTGGGTGTTGGGGATAGGGTGTTTGGGGATTGACAAGGAGGCCGACCTTGCGGTGGGCGGAATGGTCGCCCCGGTTAGCAATGAACTCACGTCTCAGGGTCGAGTGTGGGCACCCGTCTTTGTGGGTCAAATCAGAGATGGGGCAGCCGCTCCGCCGGGCAGTCAGTTCCTCTACTTCGTAGTCACCTTTTCGGTGGGGGCGGCGGTGGCGGTGGCCTAGGAGGTGGTGGTGTAGGTCTTGGCATAGGCGGCCAACCTGCACGTGTGCTGTCACCCACTCTGGTCATGTGGCTGTCAGGTGATGTTGTTTGAAGACTTGCTGCTGCCAGTAATCAAGGCGGGACTGATTGTTCGGGGCCTCTGTTGAGGCTTGGCTCGATAGGTCATTCTCCCGAGCGACCAGCAAAGCGAGTCGGGTGCCTGCGTCTTCGTGCCAAGTGGAGTTCCACAGAGCCTCATACCCGGCTGCCAACTCGCCCCAAGCGAACTGGAACCTGGACATCGTTCGGGTGGCTCCGTCCAAGCCACGAGCGATCGAGTAGGCGCTCAGCACCGCTGTTATGCAAGCCAAGAGAATCGGAAGCCACACCGGAGACTTCGCGACGATTGTCGCTGCTGCGCTGCCAGCAAGAAAGAAGGACAGGCCACTAATCCATTGTTTCTGTACGGTGTACCTGCTCGCGAGCTCTCCGAAGTAGAGTGCGCGTACCTCGGAGGCGAGTAGGCGCTCCCAGACACTTGTAATCTGATCTTCAGTAAGCATAAAGCGCTCCTTGCCGCATTATAATAGGCAAACTATCGTCGGAGGCGCGGTTTGCCTTGCATTTGGGAGATCATGCGTTGTTGGGGGTGAGGCTGCCATGGATGGGGCACCCGCCTTTGGGTTGGCTGGTTGGGTTATGGGGTGGTCCAGTGAGAGGCGATGGGTACGGTGAGGGGCGTGCCGGTGGCGTAGTGGGGGGCGCTGGACCAGGGGTAGTCCGCGGGGGCTTTGGCGAGGCCTCGGGTGACCGGGTTGCGGTGGATATAGCGAAGCTTTTCGAGGCGCTTCTTTTCGGTGTAGACGTTGAAGTCGTAGCGCGGGAGCCAGAAGGGTTTGCCGGGGGATTCGAGGAGTTTGGAGGTTTGTTGTTTGAGGACTTTGAGGGTGGTGGCCAGGTCGGCTTCGGTGGGTTCGGAGAGGAAGAGGCGGACGTGCTCAGGCATGAGGACGTACGCGTGGATGTCTACGCCGTGTTCCTTTCGGGTTTTTTCGAGGACGTGTTCGAAGGTTTGCTTGGGGTGGTCCTGGAGGAGGTACGGGAGGCGGTGGTGGCAGCTGAAGTGATGAAGTGGAGGTTTCCGGTCTGGTGGAAGCGCTTCAGGCCCTGGGGCATGTTGGGAGGGTAAAGGCGGTCGACCTTGCGGTCCATGACCCACTCATGGCGTGAGGATGCCATGGATGGGGCACCCGCCTTTGGCTTGGCTGTTTAGAGGTAGTGCCTCTGCCACCCGGCACAATGGTTGAGTTACGAGATCGCCTTCTTAGCCATCTCCGTGAGAGCCGGTATGTAAGGAATGATGATCTTCGTCCAGTTTGCCGCACATGCCATGAAGTCTCCGAGTTTTGCGTTAAACGTATTTCTGCCTTGGGCTGCCTCCAAATCGTGCAGTTTGCGCAGCATCTCCAGCTGTTCGCCTCCTTGAGGCACAGCTTCAGAGATTTGAGTACGGAGGTGTTCCCATATGTCACCTGCGTCAAGCTGAACTAAGTTCACGGACTCGTCGTGGCTGTCCACATTCACGCGGGGACTTGGACCGCTTAGGTGATATTCGTTATGTACAACGGCGGTAGTTCGCTGGGCTTTTTGGGAGGCGAGCTTCTTTTGCATGATGTAATGCTCCGCTTCGAGCATAGCTGCATGACTTTTTCGCTCAAGTACCCGCCTGAATTCTGACGATCGGGCGTGTATTGTGGGATCCACTCTGCCGGTCCTGCTTGCAATTTGGGCGGCCTGACTTTGGTATGTGCTAGCTATGCTTGCAACCGTTGGATTCGCAAATGCAGCGACCTCCTTACCTATTTTAACCGTATCTATCGAAGTCTCATGCGCTTCGTAAGACTCGATGAGGGTAACTGCTTTCGCGATGATCAGGTCGTGAACTTTGTCCGCCTTGAGACGTGTGTCTAAAGCCTCGAACGCCCCGGATAAGGCTGTATGTCCTCCAGCAAGTAATTCCTTCCGAGCTCGTGAGAGCTCCTGTTGATAGTGATCGTCGATCCTTTGGCGGCAAACCTTGAAAGCGAGTTCGGAGTACTTAAGTACTCCGTCCAAATCAGAGATGTGCATGAATCCTTATACGAAGATCGGAAGGTACAAGATGTCTGCTGGCTACTTATCTTCCGAATTTTTGTTTACCTTGCATTTGGCTCATCATGCGTTGCTGGGCTTTCATGCCTCCTCCGCCACCGATGGACTTGAACATCTTACGCATTTGGGCGTATTGGCGGAGCAGGTTGTTGACCTCTTGGACGGTGGTTCCGGAGCCGTTGGCGATGCGTTTGCGGCGGGAGCCGTTGATGAGTTCGTGGTCGTGTCGCTCCTTGTTGGTCATGGAGTTGATGATGGACTCGACGCGGGTGAACTGGGACTCGTCGACGCTTTCGGCGGCCTGCTGCATGCCGGCGAAGGGACCGACGGAGGGGAGCATTTTGAGGATGGACTTCATAGAGCCCATTTTCTTGATTTGGCGGAGCTGTTCGCGGAAGTCGTCGAGGGTGAAGCCGTCTCCGGAGAGGGCTTTTTTGGCGAACTGCTCGGCCTTGCCGCGGTCGAGTTTTTCTTCGGCGCGTTCGAGCAGGGTGGCGATGTCGCCCATGCCCATGATGCGGGAGACGATGCGGTCGGGGTGGAAGGCTTCGAAGGCGTCGGGTTTTTCGCCGGTGCCGAGGAACTTGATGGGCGCTCCCGTGACGTGGCGGATGGAGAGGGCCGCGCCGCCGCGGGCGTCGCCGTCCATCTTGGTGAGGATGACGCCGGTGATGCCGAGTCGGTCGTTGAAGGTCTTGGCGGAGTTGACGGCGTCCTGGCCGGTCATGGCGTCGGCGACGAAGAGGATCTCGGAGGGTTTGAGGTCGGCTTTGAGGGCGGCCATCTCGTCCATGAGGAGCTGGTCGATGCCGAGGCGGCCGGCGGTGTCGACGAGGAGGATGTCGCAGCCGAAGTTGCGGGCGTCGCGGAGGGCCTCCCTGGCGAGGCGGAGGACGTCGGGGGTTCCAGAAACAGAAGCAGGTCCTCCGCCTGCGGCGAAGGTTGACAGCTTGCCCTCGTAGATCTGGGCGGAGATGGATTGGGCGACGATGCGGAGCTGCTCGCGGGCGGCGGGGCGGTAGACGTCGACCGAGACGAGCATGGGGCGGTGGCCGCCTTTTTTGAGCCACTGGGCGAGCTTGCCGGAGGTGGTGGTTTTGCCGGAGCCCTGGAGGCCGGCCATGAGGATGACGGTGGGGGGCTGGGAGGAGAACTTGAAGCGGGCGGTGTCGCGGCCGAGGATGCTCATGAGCTCGTCGGAGACGATTTTGACGATTTGCTCGGTGGGCGAGAGGGCGGTGGCGACTTCGGAGCCGAGGGCTTTGATGCGGATGTGCTCGACGGTTTCTTTGACGACGTCGAGGTTGACGTCGGACTCGAGGAGGGCGGTGCGGATTTCGCGGAGGGCGTCGGCGATGTTTTCTTCGGAGATGGTGCCCTGGCCGCGGAGGTTTTTGAAGGAGCGCTGGAGTTTGTCGGAGAGGTTTTCAAACATGGTGGTCTCCGGTTGAGTTTATCAGTGGGTGGGG
>JAABUO010001345.1_pt1 | contig 32740 bp, 15 predicted proteins | sample 5559291 | NCBI WGS metagenome assembly JAABUO01 (sample SAMN10711878, study PRJNA513372) | rock metagenome | isolation source: Antarctica rocks | place: Antarctica: Victoria Land, Finger Mt sud | reverse complement strand
AATAGATTTATTAACATTATATTAATATAAATGTCGTCATATGATTGATAATAATACAGATAAGTAAGGCAAATATTTATTATTATTATCTTTATATTATCCTAATTCTATTTTTAAGGTTAATAATCAGAGTAAGAAAATGTTAATATATATATATATATATAAATATCTAGATTTATAATTAAGAACAAGACGTGGATTGAAATAACCAAGGATTAGTTTGATGATTAACCTTTTATTAGAACAACTTTAACAAGATATTATTATCTTTATATTATTCTAATTCTATTTTTAATATTAATAATTTGACGAAGAAAATGTTAAGATGAGTTCTAGATTTATAATTAAGAAGACGTGGATTGAAATAACCAAAGATTTGTTTGATGATTAACCTTTTATTAAAACTACATTAACTAGATATTATTATTATTATTATTAACAATTCATTAAAATCTTATATATTATTAAACCAAAAGTCATTTGAGGTAATTATTAATTCTAACTTTATCATCATTACATCCTATCTATTATTAATTCTCGTTCTTCTACAAATTATAAATTATAAATTATAAATTATAAATTATAAGTGGAGTATTTTATATTATTATTAGTATTATTAGTATTATTATTATTATTATTTTTATAATATGCTAGTATTAATTGATAATAACAGACGCAATAAATAATAAATATTAACATTATATTGTCAGATGTATATTTCTATAGTTATAATAAAAGGTAAGGAAAATATTATTTATTAACTTTATATTATAAGATTTATATTTCTATTTTTAGTGTTATTAATATGCAGTAAGTTAAGAATATGTTAGTTAATATACATAAATATATTTATTTTAAACAAGACGTGGATTGAAATAACCCTTAATTAGTTGATGATTAACCATATATTAAAACTACTTTAATATTATTCTTAATCCCGTTTCTTAATCAGAATAATCTTATATTTTATTAACTTTAGGGTTTTATTTAATATTTATTAATTTAATGTTATTGCTTCGGTATTTATTAACTTATATATTTTTAATTCTCGTTGTTCATAACTATATTTAATTATTTTCTTATATTTACTTATTTATATAATACTAATAATAATAATAGTTGTTATAAACATAAACAGGTTAGGAGTTATTTATTTTTATATTTAGTTTATCTTATTTATATTCCTAGTGTTAATAATATTGTTTGCAATGTAATTTATGAATTATTATTATCATAATATTACATCTATATTACTAAGATTACTAATATTCCTAAGATTATAGCGAAAGGTAAGGAAAATATTACTTATTATCTTTATTTTATAATTATTATTATATTTATACTTTTATAGTTTATATTAGAATAAGTAGCTGATTAAAACAATAGTTAATTATAACAGTATATTAAGATAAATATGCCCATATTGTTTATAATGAGAGATAAGGAACATATTTATTAGATCATTATCTTTATATTAACCTTGATTGTAATGGAAGATTAATAATATGTGCAAGAAAATGTTAATATATATATATATATAGATTTGTTTATAATTAAGAAGACGTGGATTGAAATTAACCAATGATTAATTTGATGATTAACCTTTATTTAAACTATATTAACAATATTTTTATTATTAACAATTCATATTAATCTTATTTATTATTAATCAATCCTAATGTCGTTAGAGGTAATTATTAATTCTAACTTATTCATCATTTTATTCTTCGTTATTTCTAACTTAGATCTTCTATCTTATTCTTATTATTATTATTATTATTCTTATTATTATTATGGAGATTTATTTTTATATTTATTTTATCTAGTCTTATTAATATTATTTTAACCTTGTTTATTCATCTTTTTATTCTTATTTATTTCTTATTCTATATCTTCACCACTTATCTTTTATATTATCTTATTTAGTATTATAATATATCTATTTAAATATTATAATATATATCAACAAGTTAGGGAATTACTAAATATTTTAATTATAAAATAAAGATAAATCTTAGTTTTAAATCAATACGTTTATTGGTTAGTAAGGAAAACTTTTGCCTGTTTTTGTGTTTTTATTTTTTGACTCTATTTGGAATTTTACCCTTATTATTGACAATTTTAGTTTAGTAGATTTTAACATTATTTCATTATTTGTATTACATTAAATTTTATACAAATATTTGTTATAATTCATAATTTATTTTATTAGTATTATTATTATTATATTTATTTAATTCTACTCTTAGTATTTATAATGAGAGCTAAGGATTTTAATTATATTGTATTATCATATCAATCTTTAAGTTAAACAAGCCGTATTCAATTAATTAATTATTAATACATAGATTCAAATTAGGGTTAAAACAATATTAACAATATTATTAATCCCGTTTAAGATAATAATAATTTTATAGATTATATTAAATATATTAAATACTGGGACTTATTAATAATTATTAATTCCAACTTTATCATCATTACATCCTATCTATTATTAATTCTCGTTCTTCTACAAATTATATAAGTAGAGAGATTTATATTATTATTATTATTATTCTAATTTTAAACTAATAGTTGTTAATAAACAGACAGGTACAGGTTAGGAAAATATTATATATTAACGTTATATTTTAATATTTATACCTATAGTATTTATATTAAATAGGTTAAGTAATATTTAGATATTTAACTTAATACAAATATTGGTTAGTAAGGAATTTTATTTTATTTTATTATCTTATTATGATAATTGTACCTTTAGTATTGATAATGATAAGTAAGGGATTTTAAATATATAGTATTAACATATTAAATTTTAAGTTAAATAAGTCGTAATCAATTAACTAATCATTAATATAAAGATTCAAATTACGGTTAAAATAACATTAACAATATTATTAATGCCGTTTAATATAATAACAATGTTAGATATTATATTAAATTCTGTAACTTATTAATAATTCTTAATTCTAATTTATTCATCATTATATCATATATATTATTAATCCTCGTTCTTCACCAAATTCATTATAAGCGGATTATCTATATATTATTATTATTATTATTCTTATTCTCATATGATACTAATAGTTGTTAATAACAGGTTAGGGAATAGTAAATATTAGCATTAGTTTATTATGTTTATTCTATGTATACTGGTATAAATTAATATGATAGGTAAGGTAAATATTAATTATTATCTTTATATAATCATATATTGTAATTGAGTATTAATAATAAACAGTAAAGAAAATGTTAATAGTTATATATTATATATATATATAGATATATTAATAATTAAGAAGACGTGGATTGAAATAACCAAAGATTTGTTTGATGATTAACCTTATATTTAAACAACTTTAACATATTATTCTTATTAATGTTGCGGATTATCTTCTTCTTCTTCTTCTTCTTCTTCTTCTTCTTCTTTATTGATCTTTCATCTTACTTTATCGATTATTTAAATCTAAGCTATTCATCTTTTTTATTGTATATATTATTAATCCTAATCTTCATCTTTATATTTCTTTATTTTTAAAGCAATTATTCTTAATCAGAATCTTTATTCATCACATCACTATAATTATCATAATAATATTTATAATAATAATAATAATAATAATAATAATTATAAGTATAATATAACTAGTTATACTATTAACGATAATGAATGTTGGTAAGGAACATAACATAACTTGTTAAATTTGTTAATAAATATTTATATATTAATAATTAAGAAGACGTGGATTGAAATAACCAAGAATTAGTTTGATGATTAACTAATATTTAAACTACATTAACATTATTATTAATCAACCAGATTATTATTATTATCTTATTATTTATTTATCTTTCATTTTACTTTATCGATTATTTAAATCTAAGCTATTCATCTTTTTCATCTTAGATATTATTAATCCTAATCTTCAACCAGATGATAAAATATCATAAGAATAATATACTCAAACTACATTAACATAATTGGTTATCATCATCATTATCATCTTAACAATAATATTAATATTACCATCATCTTTCTATTGTTGTTAATAATAATAATAATCTTAAATATATTTATATTTATGTATACCTCTTAAAATACTAGAGGGTGTAAGGATAATTTTATATTTATATTTATATTTATATTTATATTCTTGATAAACAAGTACGATAAGTATATACTTGAATATGATGATTAATTAACTTAACTTCTAATAATATAACAATAATAATGTTGTTAATCCATTTAATAATAACAATATAAATGATTAATTAAAGGGTCTTGACGAATAATTCCCAATTTAAAGTTATTCTTCTTCTTCTATATTATCTTAATATATTAATAATCCTAGTCTTGTTTTTTATATATTACGTTATATAGTTTAATTATTATTAATCAAAATCTTCAATCATTATTATCTAATTATTTCTTTTTAGAATAATAATCTAGTACAACATTAACATGATTTATTATTATCTTGATCATAATAATAATATATATATACACCTTATTATATATTATTATACACTCATTGTAGTTAGTAATATATTAACACAGATGATGAGATTATATATAAATATAAAAATATAAATATATCTTTTTGAAGATCCAAGTTAAGTATATACTATAATAGATAAGATGAATTAACTAAGATTAAAACAACTTGATCAATGTTTTTAATCCTGGTTTTAATATTATCTTTGATTAATTAAATAGTCTAGCTGGATATTTTTAATCCTAAGCTTTTCATCTATCTTATTCCATATTTTACTAATCCTAGTCTTCATCAATATAGTTATTTATTTTCCTCACAATCTTATTCTATTACTATTACTATTACAACTTTAACTTGATTGATTATCATCATTATCATCTTAACAATAATATTAATTATCATCATCTTTCTATTAATAAGAATAATAATAATAATATTAACGATATTTATATATATATTTATCTTTACCTCTTAAAATACTATAGGGTGTAAGGATAATTTTATATTTATATTTATATTTATATTTATATTTATAATTTTGAAGACTTAAGATAAGTATATACTAGGATAGATAAGATGATTTAACTAAGATTAAAATAACAATAACAATGTTGTTAATCCTACTATTAATCTTATTCCTTGTTAATTATATCTTGTTTATATTTGTTAAACCTAAGTTTGTATTGCTTTTGATTTCCAATATTATATATTATTAATCCTAGTCTTAATCTAATATATTAATAATTAATTATATGCATAATAATCATATTAATCATATTCTTAATATATATAATATGATATTTATTTATATTAACATGTATCCTGATATTATATAAAATATTATGATAGGTAAGGGAATTATTATTTTATCTTTATATTTTTGAATGATCGTAGTTTAGTATACTAGATTAAGGTAATAGATAAACTAATATTAAAACAACAATAAGAGTAATTTCAATCCCCGTTACTTATATTATAAACATTATTATAATAATAATAATAATAATAATAATAATATTAAATATAGGTTCTAATATTACTAATTATACTATCTAAAATACTAATTGATGGTAAGGATAATAAATATAATATATAATATATGTACTTTTTAGAAGAACTGGAATACTTAAACACTAGAATATGATGATGAATTAACCCATGTTAAAAACACAATAACAGTAAATTTAATCAGTTTAATAATAATAATAATATTATCAATTAATAAATTACGGGGTTTAGTTAATCATTCTTAATCCAAAGTTATTCATCTATATAATCTTAATTATTATTAATCAAAGTTCTTCATCATTATTAATAATCAATTATATTTGTAATATTAATAATAATAATCTTAAAGTTAATCATAATAACAATAATAATAATAATAATAATCATAATAATAATAATCATATTAATTATATTAATCATAATATTAATTATGTAATACTATATAACTATTACTACTATATTATATACTAAAGATGGTAAGGAAGATATTTATAATTTAATTATTTTAATAATTTTTATGAGTTCCAACTATTATTAATTGGTAATGTTTACTTTAGCAGGTAAGAATAATAGACTATTTAATTAAACAAGCGGTAATTGTAATTGTATTAATAAGATAGAAGATCGGGATTTGAAAGAACTAATGATCTAATGATGAATAAACTTAAGATTATAACAATAATAACAATAATAATAATAACTATATTATTAACCCCATATAATAATTAAAATATATAACTTTATTGAATAAACATTTAATCATTTATCTTAGGTTATAAAAATCTTTATAAGATAATAATGTGCTTTAAAATGTTAATCTAATACTTTATTAATCCTAAAGGTGTTTATGTATATTCTTATTAAATTTGAGTATATTCATCATTATATCAATAGTTATTTAAAACCACGTTCTTCAATCATTTCATTTATACTACTTAATTCGACATATAAACAAAATCTTTAGTGTATATAATTGTTTAAGTAGTTATTATTATAATGCTTTTAAATTCAATATCATAATTATCATAAACGATCTAGTAGATCTTCAATAACATTTAAATATATATATATTAATAATATATAAAATATTAAGGGAACATAATTTAACTGGTTAAAATATAGACTTTGCACGTCTAAGTTATGGGTTCAACTCTCATTATTTCCAACAATATATTAGAATTAGATAACTTGAGAATAATATAAAAATATAATAACTAAAAGTAAATTAAAGTGTTATGATTAAAGTTAAAACTGTTTATTAAATAAAGTTAAAATGTAAGATTATATAATTATAAGTATATAGCCTAAATAGCTTAGTGGTAAAGCACGACTTTGAAGAAGTTGAGACAGAGGTTCAATTCCTTTTTTAGGCAAATATTAAATAATTAACATTATATAATATATATTAACAATATTAAATCTATATGTTTATGTTGATCATAATATTTATTTTTATGAAGATCGAGAATTATACAAACCAATATATAAAACCTGGGCAATATTTCGAATTCAATAAGAATATTAATCAAAATTAAGGGTTAAATAATACTAAAATTAAACAAAATCAATATAAAGATAATATTGTTCAATAATTGAAACCAAATAGAAAGATCGAGGATTAAAATAACTAAGAATAAAAGAATGAAGATATTAGGTTTATAAGAATAACTCATTAATGAAGATTAAGGTTTCATACATCATTCAATATTATTTAAATTATGAATTACTGCGCCAGATATTAAGCATAAACTTTAATTCATTTATGTGAAGATTAATCATAATATGAATATTAAATAAAATATCATTTTAAGTTGGAAATTATAACATCAAATGAATAATAATAATAACTAATTTAACGGTTGTGGCGGAATGGTAGTCGCGATTTGCTTAGGACAAATTCATTTTAAATATAATGTTAAGGGTTCAAGTCCCTTCAACCGTAATAAATATAAGACTAGTTTAACTCAACTACTTAATCTTTATTAAGACCACTTAAACACTTTAAATATCTTAACACTTAACCACTTAACCTAACCACTTAATCACTTAATCATAAAATGTTGTAAATATATTAATGGGTATTTAAATTCCATAACTATAACCAAAAGCTAAAATTATAAAATATAAAAACTGGTAATATTTGCTAATATTTGTTTGATGTTATAAACTTCGAACAACTTAAATCTGAATGAAGACTATGATTAGATAATTATTCTAATTAGTTAGATGAAAAGCTAAGATTAAAGTAATAGTGTTAAATAATAAAGTCTATTATGTTGATAAATAACATTTAGATCATTAAGATAATTAAAATAATGTTTCTAAAGTTAATTATGGTTAAGATTTAATTAATATAACTATTTATAGGTAATACTGTAAATATTAATATAGATTAAATGTATTAAACACCTTTAGCTAAATGGTTAAAGCGGCAGTCTTCGAAACTGTGTATTATAGGTTCGACCCCTATAAGGTGTTAAAGTGTGAATAATAATGTGAATCAACTACTTCTACTAGCAATATAATCATTAATTAAGGTTAATAATTAGTTAAGATTAAATTTATAAATATTTGTTGGTCTAGGTTAATATTACACTTATTTATAAATATAACGAGTATAGGTTAATGGTAGACTAGATGCCTTCCAAGTATCTTATACGGGTTCGAATCCCGTTATTCGTAAAATAAAAATATATGTTAAATATTATTCTTTATGCATTTATTTGTTTTTGTTTATTATTATTATTACATATGTTATATAAACTTCAATAATTTCTTTAATATCTTATTAAAATGATTTGATCTTATTATTATTTTACTTTAGGGTTTATAGCTTAATTAAGGTAGAGCTCTTACTTGTCACGTAAGAAGGTGCCCGTTCAAACCGGGTTGAGCCCGTAATAATAATAAGAATAATACTTTAAATGTTTATAATTAGATCATTAATAAACCAATCTATTAAATGATTAATGTTTAACGATAAAGATAATTATAGATCTTGTGAGGAATATGTTATATAGTGGTAGTTAAGTTAATAAAAATAATAATAAGATAAATATAATTGTTAACTATATTGCTTATTATAAATATATATAATAAATATATATTTATATATTAATCATGATAATTTGTTAGAAGATCGATAATTAAAACAACTAATCATTAAATGATGAATAAATATAGATTAAAACAATAATACGTTTATAAGAACGAGAATTAAAAGAACTATCAATACAATTATAGTTAAACTTTATATTATAAAAATAATTTGTTTAGTTGAACAGGTATTAAAATATTTAATAGTAAGATTATAAATAGATCAACAATATAAATATAGAGATTTAACAATTTGTACCAAAGTTATTAACATATTTAGTTTATCATCAAGATTATTCTAGGGTGTAATAATAATTGATCTTCTTAAAATAAGGTTTAAAAGAATATAAATTAATTTAATTACTTTGTTGCGTTTATATTAATTTTGGTTAGCAAGAGTGATATTTAATATTACTTCCAGAGGTTTTAAACTAAACTGAGGATTAAAAGAACTATTAATTAAATAATGTCGTATAATATAAGATTAAAAGAATAATCTATTTATAAGATTTGGAATTTAAATAATATATAATTAAATAATGTCAGATATATTAAGATTATTAATCTCTACTATCCCAGAGATAAAGGAATTAATAGAACGTGGATTAAAAGAATATATAATAAAAAGATGATTAAGCTATAAATTTAATTACCTTGGGTAAGAAGAAGAACGTAAATTCAAATAACTATGAATTAAATGATGATTAAACTTAAGATTATAACAATAATCCGTAGCAAATAACCTGGAATTAAAATAACTACTAATTTACAATATAGCGTAAATTATTAATATTAAGATTTAACTATTACGATATAAGTTCTTAACATATTTAGTTTATCATCAAGATTATTCTAGCGTGTAATAACGATTGATCTTCTTAAATTAAGGTTTAATAGAATATAAATTAATTTAATTACTTTTATACGTTTATGATAAATTTTGGTTTACATATTTACTTTAATCTTTAATTATTGCAAATATAGGTTTTATCTGCCAAAGTTATTAAATTTAATTATTCATAATGATTAAAGTTGATGATACATTTATTTGATATAGCATTATTATTTTGTTAAACAATATTAGTCGTTTAATTATGTTATTAAAATATTTAATATTAATATTATTATTATTATAAGTATAACCAATTAAGTTATGGTTATATAAGATAATATAAACAACGATTGTTAAAAATATCGATTCATTTATAGAATAGCTAAAAATATCGATTCATTTCATTTATAGAAGAGCGTGGATTAAAAGAACTAATCATCAAATGATGAATAAATATAGATTAAAACAATATTATGTTTATAAAAATGAGGATTAAAAGAACTATCAATATAATTATAGATAAACTTAAGATTATAAGAATAATTTGTTTAGTTAAACAGGAATTAAATTATTTAACAGTAAGATTATAAATATATCAACAATATAAATATATATATCTAACAATTTACACTAAAGTTATTAACATATTTAGTTTATCATCAAAATTATTCTAGGGTGTATTAACCGATACGATTGATCTTATTAAATTAAGGTTTAAAAGAATATATATTAATTTAAATACTTTGTTACGTTTATCTTTAATTTTAGCTAGCAAGAATGATCTTTAATCTTGTTAACAGAAGAGAAGTTTTAAACTAAACTGAGGATTAAAAGAACTATTAATTAAATAATGCCGGAGAAATAAAGATTAATAGAATAAGAATAATCCGTTTACAAGATTCGGAATTTAAACAATAAACAATATATTAAACAATGTCAGATATATTAAGATTATTAATACCTATCCCTGGGTTAAATGAATTATTAGAACGTGGATTAAAAGAATATATAATAAAAAGATGAATAAGCTATAAATTTAATAATCCCGGTTTAGAAGAAGAACGTAAATTATAATAACTATGAATGAATTGATGATTAAACTTATGATTATAACAATAATCCGTAGCAAAGAATCTGGGATTAAAAGAACCACTAATTCTCTTTATTGCATAAATTATCATTATTAAGATTTAACAATTACGTTATAAGTTCTTAACTTATTTAGTTTACCAACTAAGTGTTCCTAATATCTATTACTAATTGCACCACGCATTATAAATATTTAAGTTGTCTATAAAATTATCTTATCTACCATTATTATTTTCTTATTATGTATTAATGATGATAACATAACTTAATATTAATATTATCCATAAAACCAATTATATATTTTTAATTATTATTAGCTATATAACCTAATATATTAAAGAATAAAGGTAGTATAACCAAATACATTAAAGAATAAAGGTAGTATAACCAAATACATTAAAGAATAAAGGTAGTATAAGGATAGATGTTCCACCATAAACCCAGTTAAGAAAGAAGATCGAGGTTTATAACAACCAAGAATAACATGATGAACAAATTATCAATATTAAGATCTCTTAATTAGCATAAAAGTTATTAACATTTATGATGATTTGTAATACTTAACATATATGAAGTTTTGTAATATTTAACATATAATAATATTTATTATACTCAGGATTCTAGTATATAGTCTAGTTTTAGTTTATTATGATCCCAATGTTTAAAACTATAAGCTTAATACTAAATCCCTTGCATGCCTTAATCTTTAATTATGAATTAGTAGTTAACTTTAACCATAGATTATCTCTAATTTTATTCTTTTTGATTGTTAAATCCAGATAGAAGATAGAAGATAGAAGATATAAGATAGAAGATAGAAGATAGAAGATAGAAGATAGAAGATAGAAGATAGAAGATAGAAGATCTTCATAAAGTATTAGGTTTGAATACGTGGATTGAAATTACTACTATAAGTTCTAAACAAAAAAGCAATACAAGACAAGTATGAAAGTAATAGTTAATCAAAGATTTAATCATCATCTATAAGATTAATAATATTATATAAGATTCAAGTATTATCTTTAAACTATTAGCAATATACTACTACTACTACTACTATAAAATAAACCTTAATATTTAAAATAAATCCTTCTGGTATCAAGATGAAGATCGGGATTGAAACTACCGCAAAATAAAGTAGATGATTAGCTAATATTAATTTAATAGTTAATCTAAGATTATTATTCATTAATCAATTTAAAATTTATGTTAGAGATTATTATTATTATTATTATTATTATTAGGAAAAATAGTCATAGGTAAGACAAGCTATTTGCTAAATATCTGAATCAATATATTCTGAAGGGTTCGAATCCCTTTTTTTCCGAATGTTAAATGCTTTTATTGATTAAACTTTAAAATAACTTAACATTAATAATTTAATTTTAATAATACAACAGTTAATTTAGATTAAATTTACATAAATTATAATATTATTAATTATTTTGATCTTAATAAATCTTAGTTAATTATAACTCTAATTGTTTAAGATTAAGGATTAATAATCATCTAAGTTAGGAAATAAAACGCAATATTCTTTGATTTTAACAACTTTACTTTATCAAGGATTAATAATCATTATGATTAAAACATCCCAATAAATAATTTAAGATTATATTATTATTATTATTTAGATAGTTATTACTTAATCTTAGTTAGTTAGTTAGAATACTGGATAGATGATCAAGAATTAATAACCAATTATAGATTAATGTTATAGTGATTTAATGATTATAACACCTTTATGAAGGATTACAACATCTCACTTAAGAATTATTAATTATACAGTTAATAATTGATTTTATATAGTTATAATTATAATACCGGATAGAAGATTAAGGATTAATAACCAATAAGATAAATATGATGATAAATTATAGATTAGAATAACATCTTGATGATAGATTAAACCTTGCCACCAAAGAATTTAAGATTATAATATTCTTATTATTATTATTAATTATATAGTTATTATTTAATTTTAGATAGTTATAATTCCGGATACGGATAGAAGACCAAAGATTAATAACCAATAAGATAAATATGATGATAAATTATAGATTACAATAACACCTTGATGATGGATTAATATTATGATTAAACCTTACTACCAAATAATTAGAGATTCTTAATTATAAATAGATTAATATATCTGAGATAGTTATAATTCCGGATAGAAGACTAAAGATTAATAATAATAATAACCATTTATATATTAAAGTTATAGTTAATTAATGATTACAACTTACTTCTACTCTACTCCTATTGCTACTCCTACTTTTACTCTACTCTACTCCTTTATGAAGATAAAGATTTAATAAGGAATAAGATAAAGTAGATGAAGAATTAAATATTATAAATATAAAGATTTTAACAATATATTAAGAATAAATATAATTAACAAAATAAAAATAAAAATTAAAAATCATTTTATAAGAGGATAAAATAAAAAATATGGAATGTATAAAAAACTTATTTAACCGAGATTATGAAAATATATTAGGATTAAGATTTATTAATTATAATATTTAATATATTAGTAATAATAATAATAGTTTAATTAAGAAAGTGTATAAAGGGATTATTATGGAAACTAACTAATATATCAAAACAAATGAAAAGTTAAATATTATTCTTTTCAAATTTAGATAGAAAACTATCATATAATTAACAGAATGAATTGAAACATCTTAGTAGTTCTAGGAATATAAATCAACAGAGATTTTATAAGTAGTGGTGAGCGAAAGTAAAATAGCCAATAAATATATAATAATAATAATAATCTTTAATGATTATATTAAATTAAATAAACAATAAGGAATTAGCAGTATATAAAGAACTCTAGCCAAAGAAGGTTAAAGCCCAGTAATTATTGTAATAAATATTTAAATAAGTAAAACGGAAGATAATCTGTTTGAATATTAAGGGGAACCATCCTCTAAGGCTAAATATGATATATTAAGTAATAGTGAAAAGTACCGTAAGGGAACGTAAAATAAAGAAAATGAAATAATAATTCTAAAAGTAGTCGAATGTATTTATGAATAATAAGTAAGACGGCGTACCTTTTGCATAAGGGATCAACAACTTTGTTCTTATTGCAAGCTTAATAAGCCTAGATAACTCAACTATTAATAGTAGTATAGTAATAAGAATTAGACCCGAAACTTAGTGATCTTACCATTTTAAGGTGAATTAACGACCGAACGGGTGATTGTTGCAATAATCTCCGATTAAGAGTGGTAAGTTAGTGAAAGACAAATCTGACTAAGAAATAGCTGGTTTTCTGCGAAATATATTTAAGTATATTGTCCATTATATTACTTCCAGGTACAGCACTTAAGTTCATTTATTTAATTAAATAAAAATAATATAATATTAATTATAATATAATATATTAATGTAAATAAACAAGTCGGGGGATTATAATGATTCTATCGATGAATTTAAAACTCGGAATAGTAAGTAAGATTAAAGATGGATAATCAGACAATTGGTGCTAAGGTCCATTGTCAAAAGGGAAACAGCCCAGAACAAGAATTAAGGTTCCAAAATATATTTTAAGTGAAAATAAAGATGTTATATTGTTTTTACAATTAGGAAATGAGCTTGGAAGCAGTTAATTTTTAAAGAACGCGTAATAGCGCACTAATCTATCTAATAATAATATACAACTAAAAATGTAACGGATCTAAAAATATTACCAAAATCTTGTAATTATTTATAATATTGATAATCATCATAATACTCTATATATTTATTTATATTACGATGTTTATAATATATATTATTCATAATTGATAGCAGAACATTTAGTAAATCAATGATATTTAATTTGTGATTAAATAATATGATATCTAAAGAGATAATGCTGACATGAGTAACGTTAAAGGATTTAATAATCCTCACCGAAAACTTAAGGGTTAACAATAAAGTAACGGTCTCTAAGTTATACTCATAATGAGTAAATGATGAGAATAAGTGTATTATATTATATTTAATATAATCGACTTAACTAACAAAAATTTATAAATAAAGTAGAAAGAAAATACGTAAATTCAGGAAAAAAGTTAGTTAATAAATATTAATAAATATTAATTAGGAATAGTTAATAAATATATAATAATAGAATAAAACCGTACCTAAACCGACACTGGTAAGTAAGTTTAGAAAACTAAGGTGTAAAATGAGATAACTATCGTAAAGGAACTCGGCAAAATGACTTTGTAACTTCGGGATAAAAAGTACCAATATGTTGACAAGATGTATTAGGTGGCACAGAATCGAGTTGTACAACTGTTTACTTAAAACACAGTACTTTGCAAAGATGTAAATCTTAGTATAAGGTATGAAATCTGCCCAATGTCGGCTGTTAAAAAGGATAACTAATTATGGTTTGATTATAAAACCCGATAAATGGCGGCCTTATCTATAAGGGTTCAATCTATATGATTTTCTATACAATATTAGGGCCCTTGTAAAATTTAGCTATATGCTGGAATATTCTATTTAATAGTACTAATTCACAACAATTCTTATTATTATTAAGAACAATCAGCAGGAAAGAATTAATAATCAAATAATTACCGATTATTTTTAATCCTCAGCGACCATACGCTAAACGATATTTAAACTAAACTAAAATAAAGGATAATTAAACATTGATGATATGGTCCAAATTATTAATATTTATAAGATTTAAATATTAAAGATAAAATATCTATAAATAAGAAATAAGATATATAAATGCCTAAGGTAGCGAAATTTCTTGGCCGTTAAATGCGGTCCAGCATGAATGATATAATGATACAACAACTGTCTCTACGATAGACTCAGTGAAATTACAATATCGGTGCAGATGCCGATTACCTTTAGTTAGACGGGAAGACCCTATGCAGCTTTACTATAACTAATCATTGTATTTGATTAACTAAAGTTTTAGAGTTTAAGTATAAGGTAGTTTATTATAACAACTGTGAAACACCTTTACTTTATTAATCATTTACTAAACATTAGATTTAAGTTTATATTTTATATATTATTATTATATTACTTATTTCTTTTAACATATTATTTGGACATTGATTAGTTGGTAGTTTTTGTGGGGCGCAATTCTCAAAAATAGTATCTGAGAAGTCCAAAATTAAGTAGATTTATTTTATTTACTTTTATATTATATTATAAGGTTTAGTTACACTGAATGGAAATCAGTATGAATGTTATTAATATCTCCACTATCCTTAATATATTAATTGTTTCTAATATAATAATAATAATAATATTTAATATTTATTAATATTTATAATATATATATATATATTTGATAAAAGCTTTAATAATAATTAAGATAAAATGATGAGAGATTATAAAGATTATAAATAAGTATAATGGTAAAACTAAGCTTAACTGTAAGACAAACAAGTCAAGCAGACGCGTAAGCGGGGCATAATGAACGGATGGTATAACAACAATATGGAATGGCCATCTATTAACGAATAAAAGTTACGCTAGGGATAACAGGCTAATTGCGTGCGAGAGTTCATATTGGCCACGCAGTTTGGCACCTTATGAAAAATAATTAGTAAAATAAGAATAAGTTATTTCAAATAAACAAATTGATGTTTTAATTGGAATTACCGTAATCCTTGTTACTAATTTACTAAACATCGGGGAATTATTATAGTAATATAATTTTAGAAGTTGGCTATATGCTGGAACCTCCTTATAACCCTTAATACTCTTTAGGAGTGAAAATTTAAGTGGATTGGACAATCAGCCGGGAAGTTATGATATAAAGATGATCATAATCGAATTAAAATATCATAACCCTTCAACGATCATACGCCAATATCCTGAATGATATATCTAGACTCAATATACAGGATAAAGATATGATCTGAACCATTATTGAAAAAGGTGGAAGATGAAAGAATATTACATCTTAAAGTAAACAAATACTTTTAACAAAATTACGATGTCGACTCAACCTATCCTCCTGATGAAGCAGTTAGGAAGGGTTCGGCTGTTCGCCGAGTAAAAGGTTACGCGAGTTGGGTTAAGTACGTCGTGAGACAGTACGGTCCCTATCTTCTAAAGGAAAATTAAATCTATTAAGAATTTGTTCTTTGTACGCAAGGACTAGAATGAACTAACCCCTGGTTTAACTGTTGTTGATTACTCCTATTATATCTTGTTATATTAATGTAATTGGCATCGCAGTAATGCTATGTTAGGTAAAGATAAGAGTTGAATGCATCTAAAACTCGAAACTTATCTTTTGAGATTTGTAATATAACGTAATAGATTATTACGTAATAGGCTTTAACTGTAATAATAGTAATATTTTAAGGTGGAAAGTACTAATTTTAATATTAACTTTTTTATACTCTTATTCTTATTTTTATCCCCCATCACCCTTAATTTTATTCTATTCTATCTTACTTATTAAGGAAATTATAATTTTATATAATCCTTGATTAGATTAGATTAGATTAGATTAGATTAGATTAGATTAGATTAGATTAGATTAGATTAATTAAAGGGTTTATTAATATTTTAATAATAGTGTTTCATCTAAATAAAGGGTGGTTACTTTAATCGCTTATCTTGATTATGTTAATATTATTCTAATCTAAGTAAATTCATTTAGCAGATTATAAATTATTGTTTAATTAAGTTATTCATAAACCAGATTTAGTTAAAATAAGCAGATTTTATTATTATTATTATTATTATTAATATTAATGATTATTAATCTTTATAACTTTTTTGAATATTTAGGTTATTATAATCCAAGTTGAATCATCTATTTAATCAGTTAGTTTGTTTAATTAAGTTCTTCATCAAGATTTAGTTTAAGATTTAGTTTAAGATTTAGTTTAGGTAAATATATTAATCCATTTACTTTATTGATATTTAGGTTATTATAATCCAAGTTAATTGTTTATTATTTACCATTTAAATGATTGTTTAATAAAGTTATTCATAAAGATTTAGTTAAGCTAAATATATTAATAATAATCCCTTGTGTTATTATATTATTCGGAATAAGATTAATAATGTTATAAAGTTTTAAAATCATTTAAGGTTAAATTATAATAAGTGAGTAATGATAAAGATTAGCCAGGTTAACTCAATTAGGCTAGAGTGTCCGATTTGTAATCGGTTGATATTGGTTCAATTCCAATAGCTGGCAAGATAACTAAGGTAACAACTTGATTAAAACTTTTATAAGCAAGTTAAGTTAAATATTCGGGATTTAAGATTAGGATTGAAATTAATGATTAAAATAAAAGCATTCATTATGGATTAATAATACATAATAGATTAAGATCACCTATTATTTGTTAACCCTAATGATGTTATAGTTAACTGTTTGATTAAGACAAAATGATTAACTTGAAGATTAAGTTAAAGTTAATAATCTTAATTGAATATGATTAATATTAAAATAATAACTTATTTATATTTATATTTATATTTTTAATGAAGATTTTAGTTGACAATTACTTAGTTAAATTAGATGATAAACTAACTATTAATAAATATATAAGCGAATAAGAAAATAAAGATAAGTTAAATTAATAATTAAGCTTTATTAAATAATAGCTATATTCTGAATAACGAACCTTAGCTTAAGATTAAAACTTCAATTTCATCTATAAGTTAATGATCCTACTTGTTGGTTTAGTAGTTAAATATTAAAATTAATACTAAAAGCGATATTTTTATATTTTTAATGAAGATTACCGTTAATAATAACTTAGTTTAATTAGATGATAAACTAACGATTAATAAATATATAAGCGAATAAGAAGATAAAGAGAAGTTAGATTAATAATTAAGCTTTATTAAATAATAGTTATATTAAGATTAACGAACCTTAAATTAAGATTAAAACTTCGGTTTCATATATAAGTTAATGATAGGAGTTATTGCTTTTGAGATAAATATTAAAATTATAACTAACGCAATATTTTTATATTTTTAATAATGATTACCGTTAATAATGCGTTTAGGTTTAACTTAATGATAAACTAATGATTATAAGAATAACACGAAAATGAAAATAAATAACTAAAGTAATTTAAGGATTGTAACGAAAAAGCTTGACATTAATGATTATAATATAGATTAGGATTATGATTAATAATAATATATATATTAAGATTAATATTATTAGATATATTAATAATTATAAAGTGAGTGTTTGTGTTATTTAACGCAATGGTCTTATCGTCAAACAGGTTAAGATATAGCAACTTCACTGCTATGATACCGGTTCAAGTCCGGTTAAGACTAGATAATCAAGATTAATATTGTTTTATGCGGTATAGTGTAATTGGTTAACATAATTGGCTCATGTCCAATTGATATTTTGTTCAAGTCAAATTACCGCACTACTACTACTACTACTACTACTATTACTATTATTCTTATTATTATTATTACTACTATTATTATTATTACTACTATTATTACTTTTACTACTACTACTACTCGTCGTAAACTCTTATTATTACACTACGTTAATTCATATTTATACTCCTCGTAGGGTTAGATCTTAATTGTCATCAATATAACATAAAACTTATATTTGATATGGTAATCGTAAAGTAAATGGTAATGGTAAACTAAATAGTAATGGTAAAGTAAATAGTAATGGTAAAGTAAAAGATAATGGTAAAATTATTATTATTCTTATTAATATATCCAGAATTTAGAGGCTATAGCTTAATGGTAAAGCCTACTACTCATAATAGTTCAATCTTGGTTCAATTCCATGTAGCCTTATAATAATAAATATAAAGAACTATATATATCCGGCATGTTATAAATAAACACGATTTATTAAATATGTGATCCGTTAAATAAGATTAAGATTAAGGTTATTAATAAGATTGTATATATTTAAAGATAATATAAAATAACGGGTTAATAATAACTAAATATGATTGAAGATCGAGGATTAAAACAACGTAATAGTTAAAAAGATGAATTACTTGGATTATAACATACGAATATGAATATGAATGAAGATCTTGGTTGATAATATCGATGATTAAAAAGATGAATCAACTTTAATTAAGAGTTGTTTGGTTTAAGTTAATAATAATAATAATAATAATAATAATAAACCGATTTTTAATAATTAATTATTGATTAAAGATTAGGGTTTAATATTACTAAATATCACAAGAACCGCATGCATGCAACAATAGGGATTAGAACAAGATCCTTTTATTTTGCACAACTTAGTTTGAGAATATCGAAGATAAGTAAGATAAGATAATATATATATATATATTTTGATTAATAGTTTGCTAAATAGATATATATTTAACTATGATTCGATTATAAAATACCGCTTTGTTAGTTAGACATAATGATGATTATTAACCACATTCGATTATATATTTATTCTTAATCTTGTTGATCTTATATTTTAAACCTTAATTATTTAACCTACATGCTGAAATTTGGTAGCCAGAACAAAGTTAAGTTTTGTCATCTTATCGATATATGGGTTCAAGTCCCATTGTAGGTAATTGGGTTTATCTCGACAGAATCAACTCATCCATCTAAACTCTTCTGTTTTCATTCTTCTTAATTCTTTTATATTTTCTTATTAAAGCAATTTCAATTCCTGTCTTTGTAGGAATATTTATTTAATTATAAATGTAAAATCAAAGATCAATTTTATTATTTTTACAACTAGTTTATTCTTTATTTATATTAATATGTTTATTATTAGCATTATTATTATTATTATTATTACTAATACTAGGTGAATTATTATTATGAATATTATTAACAAGATCTTTAATATTATTGTTATTATAATTCTTAGTTATTCATCTTTTTAATTATAGTTTATATGTATTCTTGATCTTCAACCACTAAGTTATGATTAATAGAGTGATTGGTTAGATTATAGATTATTATTATTACAATTTAAGAATTTAAAGGTAAATATTATAATGTAAACTAATAAAGTTTTAGTGTAATATTTAATAATTAAGATTAATGATCAAGTATCTAGCTAGCATTTAGCTCGTAATATGATAAATATATGTTTTATTTAGATAAACCGAAAGAAGAAAGATAATAAAAACAAACTAAAATAAATTGATGAAAACACGACAACTAAAGAGATTAAATATTTATAATGTTAATAATTATAAACTTAAATTAAATAATATTAATCAATTTGGTTTTAATAATAATAATAATAATAATATTATATCTAATCTCAACATTAGTAAACCTAAACCGGTAAAACAAAGATTATTATTATCTACAACTTTACCTTTAAATACTTTAGATAATAATTCGATTAATAAGATCAATCCACATTATAAGTTATCTAATAAAATAGATTGGTGTCCTCTAACTAGAGAATGGTCATCAGGTAAATATTTCTATAATAATTCAGAATCTATAACAACATTAAATTATGAAAAATTGATTTATGAATTAATACAACATTATTTTAATGGTAAAACTAGATCATATTTACTTAGTTTAACTAGTTATAAATATAGTAATAATACATTAATTATTAATCTGTTTTATTATAAATTACAAGTTAAAAAAGATTCATTTAATAATAATAATAATAATAAGAATGTTAATCATGTATTAAATACTGAATGATTATCTCAATTATCTTTAGATAAATTAAATGCTAGATTATCTAAACTTATTAACAAAGTTGTTAAATTAAAGTTTACTAGATTATATTATCCATATTTAGATAGTAAGATATTTAGTCAATATTTAGCTATATTACTTAAATCTAATAGTTTTTATAGAATTAAATCTATCTTAACCAAGAAATTTAATATCGGTTTTAATGATAATAGTAATATTAATCCTGGTAATAATTATGATAATATATCAAAATTGTTGAATAAGGTATTTATTAAACAATTAGTTTCTGATACTGGTTCAATGATTGATTCTAATTCTGAATTAACATCTGAATTAAAACCTTTAAATGAAAATAATAATAATAATATCACTAAAATAGCTATAAGTAATATATTTAACAATATAAATAAATCTATTATGATTAATAATTATTTAAAAGAAGAAGATTCACAACGATTATTAGCTTCATCTGCAGCAGCATTACCTACACTTCCACCAACTGGTCCACCATCAAGGAATATTATCTTAACATTATTTTTAATATTATTATCATATAAAAATGTTTCAGGTTTATCTATTACATTAAAAGGTAGAATGACGAGAAGAAAAAGTGCTACTCGTTCACGTATGTCTCAATATACTATTGGTAGTTTTACTAATTATTCTCCACATTTACAATTATTAAGAAAACAATATAATTGTAATGTTGATATTGCTAAATTTACTAAATCTAATAATAATGGATTATATACTGTAAAAGTATCTTTAGCTCATAATTAATACAATATAATTTATATTTTACTTGATTCGTTTATACAATAATCTCAATGATAGATTATAGATTATAGAATATCCAATATATGTTCCCCCCCCTTTTTAATTATTATTATTATTATTATTATTATTATTATTATTTTAACGATATATTTGGATTATTACTACTCTCATCATATCAGGAAGAAAGAGGTTTGAAATTATATCGAATAAATGGATGAATAATTAGGATTAATAATATTATTAACCCATATTAAGTTATTAACATATTATTATTATTATTATTATTATTATTATTATTACACTAAGCTTTTAACGTTTAAATTATATTAAATTAGTTAATTAACTATAATGATTATTATTATTTGTCATATTATTAATATTATTATTATTAATATTATACAATATTAAACTATTTTTATTAGATATAATTCACATTTATTCATCAATTAATCTTAAGTTATTCCAAATCTCGTTCTTCAAAGTTATAGTTATTGTTAATTCAGTTTAATTAATAATATTAATGGAATTAAACCAAAGGGTCGTTATTAGTTATAATGTTTAATATTATTAATAGTAAAATTGTTATTATTAAGCTAATATCTAAGATTATTAATATATGAAGATATTAAGATAAAGTTAATGATCCAAACATTCTTTGGAGTGAAGACTGGGATTGAAATTAAATATAATGAAAAAGATGATTAACTAATGATTAATATAACAGAGATTAAAAGGATTAACAATCTGCTTGGATTAAATAATTAAGTTATAAATTTATTATCAATAAGATTATTGAGATTAAGATATTAAGTTATTATTAAGATATTAATAACACAAGAGGTTATTTAATATTAACATTAATTCTCTAAGCAAAAGTTATTAATATATTATTATTATTATTATTATTATGATTATTAATATAGTTAATTTCTTGTTAATATAATAGTAGTAGTAGTAGTAGTTATAATCCATGATAATTCATCAATTAATCTTAAGTTATTCCTAATCTTGTTCTTCTCTAATAATGGTGTTTAATTATATAAATATATTTAAGGATTGAAAAGTTTTATTTTTACTTCAAAGCGAATAATGTTTAGTTTAATATTGCCGATTATTTTATTATTCTTATTATTCTAACTATATACTAGGATTATTAAGAATAAATAACGAAGAACTTGGATTAAAATTATAATGAATAAATGGATGAATTATTAGGATTAATATTATTATTAACCCAAATTATATTATTAATATATTATTATTATTATTATTAATATTATTAGTTAATTTCTTGTTAATGTGATAGTTACAATACTCACTAATTCATCATATAATACTTAGTTCTTTCAAACCATTATCTTCAAAGTTATTGGAATTCGAGTTTAGTTATAAATAGTTTATTGGTTTCAAACTAACGAATCGTATACCTTGATAGTTTAATAATATTATTAATATTATATTGTTACTATTATTATAAGTACCATCTACTACTTGAATTATTAATAAATATTAACCGAACCAGGAAGAACTTGTATTAAAATTATATTCAATAAACGGATGAATTAACTTTAGATTAATATAACAGATGACGTAAGTTATTAATATTATTATTAACATTAATTATACAAGCAAAAGTTGTTAATATATTATTATTATTATTATTATTATAGTTAATTTCTTGTTAATATAGTAGTAGTTATAATCCACATTAATTCATCACATAATACTTAGTTCTTTTAAACCTCGATCTTCTAAATTATCATCATAATAGTAGTTTAATTATTATTATTATTACCTCATTAGTTATAATGTTTAAGAATATTATTATTATTATTATTATTATTATAACCATAGACTTGGATTACTAATATTTCTAAGCGAAGAACTTGGATTAAAATTATATTGAATAAATGGATGAATTATTCGGATTAATATTTGATTAGATTGATATTTCCGACTATTATTAAACGATATTAAATTATATATTTATATATTATTATTAATATTAAGATCTTTAGTTAATTTATTGTTAATGTGGTAGTTATAATACTCACTAGTTCATCAAATAATACTTGGTTATTACAAACCATTATCTTCAAAGTTATAGTAATTCAAGTTTAGTTTTAAATAGTTTATTGGTTTCAAACTAATGAGTTCTATACCTTTATAGTTTAATAATATTATTAATATTATATTGTTATTATTTTTATTATAAGTACCAAGTACTACTTGTATTTTTAACAAATCTGAACCTAACCAGGAATAACTTCTATTAAAATTATCTTTATTTCTTCAATGATTTAACTTTAAATTAATATAACTTATCACCCAAGTTATTAATATTATTAACATTAATTCTATAAGCAAAAGTTATTAATATATTATTATTATGATTTGAGTTAATTTCTTAGTTAATTTAGTAGTAATAGTAGTTATAATCCACATTAATTCATCATTTAATACTTAGTTCTTTTAAACCTCGATCTTCTAAGTTATTATCATAGTTGTTTAATTATTCTTATTACGTCATTAGTTATAATGTTTAATATTATTACTAGTATTATTAGTATTATTATTATTATTATTATAACTATAAACTTGGATTACTAATATTTATAAGCGAAGAACTGGGATTAAAATTATATTGAATAAATGGATGAATTATTAGGATTAATACTTAATTAGATTGATATTTCCGACTATTATTAAACCTTATTAAATTATATATTTATATATTATTAATATTAACATCTTTAGTTAATTTATTGTTAATTTAGTAGTAATTATAATCCACGATAATTGCTTTTATATTCCCTAGTTAGTTCTTTCAAACCTCGATCTTCTAAGTTAATATAATTATACCCAATCGGTTATGGAAGAAACAGGATTTAAACTATATTTAATTAAAGGATGAATAATTGTAGATTAGTATTTGCTTAGATTAAAATCTCGGATTATTATGAACTCAATTCAAATAAATATACAGAATTATATATTGTTATTAATATTATTAGTTAATTATAATAAGATTTTTCGATAGTTATAATCCTAATAGTTCATCAAATAATTATACGTTCTTTCAAACCTAGATCTTCTAAGTTATTATCATAGTAGTTTAAATAATTATTTCGTTGGTATCACAAGATTAATATTTAGTTATACCTGATAATGTTTAATATTATTATTAGTATAGTATTATTATTATAACCATATACTTGGTTTATTAACAATATTGATCCGGGAAGAAAGAGGTTTGAAATTATCTCTAATTCATGGATGAATTACTTGAGTTTAATACTTGCTTAAATTAAGATTATCTGTTATTCTTAAAGTTTTTAGTTAATTTCTTGTCTATATTGTATTTATAATCCTCATTTATTCATCATTTTATTCTTGATTATTACTAACTTCGTTCTTCTATCATATTATTATTATAATTATTATTATTCTTATTCCCTTTATATTTATTTCTATTTATATTTATTTTATCCTACTTATTAATATTATTCTAAACCTTTATTTTTCATCTTTTTATTTTATTATATTTATTATTCTTGATCTTCACCACTTATCTTTTATATTCTCTTATTTAGTATTAGTATATAAGTATTACAATAATAGAATATATATCAATAAGTTAGGGAATTACTAAATATTTTAATTATAAAATAAAGATAAATCTTAGTTTTAAATCAATACGTTTATTGGTCAGTAAGGAAAACTTTTCCCGGTTTTACGATTTTTATTTTTACTTTTATTATTTTTTCTTTTTACTTCTTAAATTGATAATTAGAGTTTAAGTATATTTTAACATTATTTTATTTTAAATCTTACATTAATGTTAATACAAATATTGGTTAGAGTTAGTAATTTATTTTGTTAGTATTCTTATTATTATAAATTTATACTTATAATATTAACAGTAATGACAATAACCTAATCTGCGAAGAAATAGGATTAAAATTATATTCTATTCATGGATGACTAACTGTAGTTTAATACTTGGTTAAATTTATATTATGATTATTATTATTATTATTATTATTATTATTATTTTTATAAGATAAGATCAATTATATATATTAATATTATTATTATTATTCGTTAATTTATTGTTAAGGTAGTAGTTACAATCCACTATTATTCATCATCTAATTATTGGTTAAGACAATACTGGATCTTCTAAGATCCTCACCAGGAGTTTAAAAATAATTAATTCGTTATAATTATTTGATATATATATATATTTAGTTAATAATGTGTTAATAATGGTGAATATTTTAAGTAATATTGTTATTTAACCATTACTGGGTCAGAGTTGAAGAACATCAAGTATTGAAACTATATCCAATAAAATGATGAATCAAACTATCATGTTAATAACTGATCAAGTATTAATATCATCGATTATTATTAAGATCTTTAGTTAAGTTAATGTTAATATAGTAGTTATAATACACATTAATTCATCAATTAATCTTAAGTTATTCCAAATATCGTTCTTCTCTGATATTGAAGTTTAATTATAGAATTAGTTCCTAGGATTTAAAAGTTTTATATTTACTTAAAACCGAATAATAATGTTTAATATTATTATTATTATTATTATTACTATTTACTTGGATTATTATTTATACTCACCAGCGAAGAACTAGGATTAAAATTATCAGGCATAAATGGATGAATTATTAGGATAAATACTTAATTAGATTAATATCATTATTATGATGATGATTATTATTATTATTATTATTATTATTAACCCAAGATATAAAGTTAGATATTATTAATATTATTATTATTATTATTATTAAACTATATAAATATATAAGAGATTATTAAGAATGACGGATAGAAGCCAAATTGGAACGGCACCTACTTTGGGTGTAGGAATTAGTTAGTTCGAATCTAGCCTATCCGATAAAAGTATTATATATATATTTATTATTATTACTCATATTTATTACTCAATACAAGTAGATTCATTACTCATTATTGAATAGTGTTAAATATTCTGCACTATTACTAAAATATAATTAAAATAAGCAGCTTTAAATTTACTATTTATTAAATATTGTGAATAATAAAGGAATTAATAATTAACCTAAAGTTTAAAGTATAAAACAACTCGTATTAAGTATTAAGTGTTAAATGTTATATGTTAAATTAAATGTTTAAATATCTAATAAATAACTAAGAGGAATAAATAACTAATTATAACTATATAAAATAATATAATATAATATAAATATTTATTTAATATTAAGATTAAAAGTAATGACTAATATAGAAAGATCTGCATTTAATGGTCATCCTTTCCATTTAGTTGAACCATCACCATGGCCAATAATCTCATCATTTGCATTATTAACTTTAACAATATCAGCTGTATTATCTTTTCAAGGTTATATGTCAGGCTATTATTTAATAATAGGTTTTGTTTCAGTATTAGGTGTAATGATATTATGGTTTAGAGATATTATAGCAGAAGGTAGTTATAAAGGTGATCATACATTTGCAGTACAAAAAGGATTAACAATAGGAGTAGCATTATTTATAGTATCAGAGATATTTTTCTTTTTATCAATATTTTGGGCATTTTTTCATAGTTCATTAGCTCCTACTGTAGAATTAGGAGGTATGTGGCCACCTAATGGAATAGAAGCATTAAATCCATTTGAATTACCATTATTAAATACAGTATTATTATTATCATCAGGTGCATGTGTGACATATGCTCATCATTGTTTAATAAGAGGTAAAAGATCAGGAGCAATAATAGGATTAATAAGTTCAATAACATTAGCAATATTATTTACAGGTTTACAAGGAGTAGAATATTGGAATGCACCATTTACAATTAGTGATGGGGCATATGGTTGTTGTTTCTATTTTGGAACAGGGTTTCATGGTTTACATGTAATAATAGGAACATTATTTTTAGGAGTAAGTTTATATACAATAATAACTTATCAACAATCTGATCATCATCATGTGGGTTTTGAATCATCTATATTATATTGGCATTTTGTTGATGTAGTATGGTTATTTTTATTTATATCCATCTATTGGTGGGGTTCATAAATAATATATTAAGAATACAAATATAGTAAAATAAAATAAAATAATAATGTTGAATATAGAATTAATAAAAAATATTCTAGGTATTATATCGTTAATAATTATTATTATTATAAATATAATTATACTAGTAATTAGTTTTATTGTTTTAATAGTTGTAATATATTATAGTATATTTACAAATACTTGGGGATTATAAAATCTGTTTATGTATTAACACTAAAGCTCGTAAAGCAAAACTTGTAATCGGGTTTATAATATCAAACATAATAAATATATCCGGCATATTGATAGATTTCTGAATTAAACAATCAAGTTTAAATAAAATATTAATATATTCGAGATAATTTGATTAAACAGATCATTGGATCAGTAGATCATTAAATATATAAGTGGATAATGCTCGCTAGTTTATAATAATAAGATTAAACAGAGTAAACATTAATATATATATATAAAGTAATAACAAACGGGAGTTTTATAAAATAAGGGTGATGATAAAGCGATTAATTATTAGCTATTATTAGCTATTATTAGCTTAAAATCACCATTAAACCATTAAGTTCAACAAACAAAATTGAATCAAAATAATAATTATAATTCTAATTTCTAATCAACTAATAGTTATAATTCAAATCGTCTAATGTTAGTAAACCTAATTCTAATCTTGAAGATCTAGATCATTTATCTATATAATAATATCTAAGGTCAATAATAAATAATAAATAATGAATAATGAATAATGAATAATGAATAATGAATAATGAATAATTATTAATGAATAATGAATAATGAATAATTAATTTAGAAAGACTGGGATTATAATAACTATAGATTAAATGAATGATCCACTAATGCTTGAAGATTATCTCTATATTAGATCTATATTATTAACAATAATATTCTAAACAACTTAATGATTATAATAACTATATCTGCTTGCAATTATAATTATAATACTAATGTTAGTAATACTAATTCTGTTGCTGATGATAGCTCTAGCTCTATATCTATATATAAATATATATCTAACATTAATACTATCTAATGATAACTAATGAATAATGAATAAATAATAATAATGTAGAAAGACTAGGATTAGAATAACTTTATTTTAATGAATGATTAACTGATTGTTGAAGATAACTTAAGCAGGAGATTAACAATAATCGATCATGTGGAACAATATTATTAATACAATCTTCCTTCTTATTCTAATTATTCATCTTATTCAATAAGATATTTGTTTAATTTAGTAATACTAGTATTTAAATTAGTAAGATATCTAATAAGTTAATTAATTATAAATATTAATCAATAATGAATTTAGAAAGACTAGGGATTATAATAACTTAAGATTAAATGAATGATTAATTGATTATTGTAAAGATCTTGATCTGAGATTTAAATATTATTATACTTTAAATCAATAATTATAAATCTTTGCTACATTGAATTAGAATATAATAATTAAGATATTTAGTTAGATTAGATTAAACAATTTAGAAAGACTAGGATTAGAATAACTTTATTTTAATGAATGATTAACTGATTGTTGAAAATATCTTAAACAGTGTTGATCGATAATCGATTATCTGGATACAATATTATTAATACAATCTAATGATAAATACTTTTAATACATCATCATTCTTATTCTAATTCATGCTTTTTTATTTAACAAGATATTTGTTAAAGTTAGTAATACAAACATGTTGCTTGTAAGATCTATAATAAGATTATTATAAATATTAATCAAGAATGAAAAGCAGAAAGACTAGTATTATAATAACGATAAATTAATTGAATGATTAATTGATTGTTTAAAATATCTTTATCTGTAATCAACTAGAATAATAATATTAATTTGCTTGCTTATTAAGAATTATAAATGGTTGATTAATTGTAATAAAATATAACATTAAGTTGTAATGTTGATTAATGAATTATGAAAGACTAGGATTAGAATAACGATAAAATTAATTGAATGATTAAATTTGTTTATAAGATCTTCTATATCTGACAATTACGGTATCAATAATAATAATAATAATAATAATAATAATAATAACCCAGCATGAATAATTATAAAAGTTTACTTGATAAATATTTTAAAACAATATAGAATAATTTAGAAAGACTAGGATTATAATAACTAGAGATTAAATGAATGATTAATTGATTATTGAAAAGATCTTGATCCCTTCTATATTTGAAATTATTTGCTTCAAATACTCTAACCCTCTAATGAATAATTAATTATAAATGTTTACTCGATAAATATTTTAAAACAATATAGAAGAATTTATAAAGACTAGGATTTTAATAACTTATGATTAAATGAATGATCAACTGATTGTTGTAAAGATCTTTATCTTAATTCACGAAAGATATTATTAAAGATAATACACCAGCTTTTAAGAATTATAAATATTACATTAATTGAATATATAATAATTAAGAACTTATCAAGATTAAATAATTTAGAAAGACTAGAATTATAATAACTTAAGATTAAATGAATGATCAACTGATTGTTGTAAAGATTTTGATTTTAAATATTGTAAGATATTAAGATATTAATGATATTAACCAGCTTTGTTTAATTATAAATGTTTGCTGGATTGAATTATAATATAACATTAAGATCTTAGCTTAGATTAAATAATAAGAATAATAATAATCATAATAATTTATTTAGAAAGATTAGAATTATAATAACTATAATTTAATTGAATGACTAAATGAATGTTGAAGAGATGTGATCTATCTCTTAGAAAGACTAGGATTATAATAACTATAATTTAAATGAATGAAGAAATGATTATTAAATGAAACCATATAAGAGATTTAAATTTAAATAATATTCTGCTTTAAAATGAATAATTATAAATAATTCAATTAATTGTAAAATAATAATTAATAACTAAAGAAAGAATAAATAATTTAGAAAGACTAGAATTAGAATAACTTTAATTAAATGAATGATGAAATGTTTGTTGAAAAGATCTATCTTTTAGATCTTAAATAATATGAGGTTTAATTAAACTTAATATAAACGATTAAAACAAAATAAAAGTAAAATGATTATTGATTATTTAATTAGTTCGTTGAATATCATCAAGAATGATGCACCTAAACCATGGGGTATATATTTCCAAGATGGAGCAACACCATCATTTGAAGGTATAGTTGAATTACATGATCAAATTATGTTTTATTTAATAATTATCTTATTTGCTGTAAGTTGGGTATTAACATCAGTTATTATCGAATTTAATAAAGAAAAATCCGGATTAGTTCATAAATATACTAATCATGGTACAATAATAGAATTAATATGGACAATAAGTCCAGCATTAATATTAGTATTTATAGCTTTTCCAAGTTTTAAATTATTATACTTAATGGATGAAGTTGTTGATCCAGCAATGACTATTAAAGCAGTAGGTTTCTTATTAACAGATGGCCTAAAATTACATAAATTAAATAAAATAAAAGATACCAAATACAACAATTGGTGAAAAAAACTTCTTTGATATCAACAACATTTTATATCTTTTCATCATTTAGTAAAAGCATGAAATCGAATTGGTCCACATAATAGTGATGTTATAGCTGTGATTGTTGGTTCATTATTAGGTAAAGCTTCTGCTAATAAAAGATCTGTTGAAGGTACTAGAATTATTTATAAACAATCTATTAATCATAAAGATTATCTTATATGGTTATATGACTTTTTCTTAACTTGAGGTTATTGTTCTAATTTACCAATATGAAAATATACTAGAATTAATAAATCTAAAGATTTAATTAATCAATATTATGGTTATGAATTTAATACTTACACATTTTGAAGTTTTGATTGGATTTATAAATTATTTTATTGAAAGGGTAAAAAAAGAATTGTTGATAATTTATCTTCTTATTTTACTTTATTATCGTTAGCTATTTTGATTATGGATAATGGTCATTGGACCAATTATGGTGTAAGAATAACTACTGATAGTTTTAATAATAATGAAATAAAATTATTATCTTCTATGCTTAAAAATAAATTTAATCTTGAAGTTACTAATCAAAATATTAATAAAATTGGTCAAGATACTTCTACTATATATATAAATAAAAAATCAATACCATTATTAATTAAATTAATAAAACCATATATACATAATTCAATGTATTATAAATTAGGAATAATAAAAAATAAATAATTTTAAAAGAAAAGTTCTTTTAACTCTCAATATATATATGTAATAGTCGTGAAATAAACAATGATGATAATTATTTCTAAAAGTCCGACAGGATTTTTAAAGTATCAAGAATAATTCTTATAATTTTTGATTCTTTGGCGACACGAGTGAAAACAGTTAACATATTATTAATAATAATAAAATTAAACCAATACCTAATAATAATACAAGACTGTCAGTAAATACTTTGTTTTTATATATTTATTGCCACAGACTGGGTCACTTGTGGGTATTATTTACAATACATACTATTATAAATAATACTTAATGTACAGTCGAAATAAAGCCTTAGCATCAATGGTATTGGTCATATGAGTACGCAGATTTTCTTAATGATGATAATGAATCAATTGAATTTGATTCTTATATGATACCAGAAGAAGATTTACCAGAAGGTGGATTAAGAATGTTAGAAGTTGATCAAAGAGTTATATTACCTGTTGATA
>JAABUO010001342.1_pt1 | contig 32760 bp, 28 predicted proteins | sample 5559291 | NCBI WGS metagenome assembly JAABUO01 (sample SAMN10711878, study PRJNA513372) | rock metagenome | isolation source: Antarctica rocks | place: Antarctica: Victoria Land, Finger Mt sud | reverse complement strand
CCGATTACAAATTTCGCGTGTATAACATTCAGTTCTTCACCAGCTGGTAATTTATCTTCATAAAGCTCTGAGGACTGGTTTGCCTTTAATGTCACATCTTGTCTTTGTTCACTGACGAGCTTCCCATTCAGAGCAAAGCTTTGAATAAGCAATTTTCCCGTAACCTCCTGCAGAGTGAAGTTGCTTGCCCAAACTAGAATTTGTGTGTGTTTATGTGGGAACGAGTCTGCCAAATCGTCATTGGGCGAAGTAATTAATCGTCGCTCTACGCCCACCGTCAATGGACGTAACTCCCGTTTTACTGCATAGTAGGCCAATTTAGGACGAAGAAAGTAGTCGACGAGAGACCATGACACTACCGGCCAACAATCATTCAGTTGCCATACTAAAGCCCCAGCAGTACTTTCCCTGCCCGGTCCCCTCCATTTGCGTCGCCACTCTCGATAAGCGGTTCCAGTTGCCTCAGCCTGCATGAGTTGAGTGATGTAGACATACTCATACAACGTAGAATAGGACCTGAAATTCTCGGTAAGATAAAGCGCAATACGACGGTCATGGCCTTCGAATTTGTTGTGCCAATCCATGGTCGCCGAGTCAGGCCGTAACTCTGCAGGTTCAGAAATCACAGCTTCAATGGTTTTCAGATCTGGACAAGCTTGCATACCAAACTCGCTCACAAACCTTCCGCCCAGGTCTTTGTAATCTTGGTATGGTCGCTGTGCAGCGTGCCATACATTCCATTCATGCTTGTCACCAATAGTTGGGTCGCTGGATTGCGCACCACCGTAGGGAGACCCAAAATGGTAAGGCGTGTCTGGTACTAGTTCATCACAAATATCTTTCAATAATTTCTCATATATGTAACGAGCTGGGAAGTCGGATCTTAACCAGCTCTGTGGATCCTTATCGTTGCGATCGTAGGTGAGATTGGCTGATTCTTGATATTGGTAGTCCTCGTTGTTTCCAGCGAAAATGACGATGCATGTGTGGTGTCGAAGTCTTTTTACATTCGCAACGGAGTCATCACGAACCCGGTCAAGAAAAGCTGGATCAGCAGGATAACTTGCACAGGCAAAAAGGAAATCCTGCCACACGAGAATGCCAAGTTCGTCACATGCGTCGTAGAAACTATCCTCCTCATAGATTCCACCACCCCAAACGCGAGCCATGACTTGGTTTCCTTCCACTAGCAATTGCACCCAGTCGCGATATTTCTGTGACGTGATACGTGGTAGAAAGCTATCTCCAGGAATCCAATTTGAACCGCCACAAAATATCGGGATACCGTTTACTTCAAAGAAAAACGTTGTTCCAGGCTCGTCAACGAGCGGACGTGGAATAAGTTTGGCTTCTCGGATTCCAACTTTCTTGGTTACAGAGTCCATGGTCTTACCCTCTCCTTCGAAAAGAGTTGCGGCGAGTGTATAAAGAGGCTGATCACCATATCCAGAGGGATACCATAGATTTGGATTACGAAGAGTCACCTTTGCTGAACAATTGCCACTGCGGGCAGGAATTGCCGTCTTCGCAACCTGGTTTCCTTCAAAGGATAAATCAAAGACTACTTCACTGGCATCTCCTTCATAGTCGCAAAATAATTCCACTTCAACCTCCTTCGAATTTAATTTGGTGAAATTCATGCGAAAGTAAAGGTCCTGAATACGAGCCTGGTACATCTCGAGTCGAATCGGTTTCCATGGCCCACAAGTCAAGAAAATAGGACCCCAATCCCAACCGTAATGGTACGGAGCTTTCCTGACTCCCAAACGGCTAGGCTCACCTCCCCAGATCCCAAACTTATGTTTCGATTCATTCATGATTTTCTTCCCAATTGCAAATGTGGAAGGAAACACAATTTTTAATGTGTTCGTCGACTTTATTTTTTCGGTCACGTCGACTCGGTATGGGAGGAACATATTATCACCTTGGAGTATTGGTGAACCATTTAATAACACCGTACAGTACGTATCCAGCCCATCGAATGCTAAAATGGTTTTTCCGCCTTCATGGGCGGGGCCCTTGGACCATGTAGTACGGTAAAGCCATGTTTCCGTGCCAATCCATTGTAGGATTTCCTCATTCTTTCCCACAAATGGATCTGGGATCAATCCTGCATTTCTCAAATCCAAGTGCACATTTGTTGGAAATTGGGCAACCGGTAACCAATCTGCTTTGTCAGAATCCTGCTTGAACTCCCAATTCTCGTCAATTGCAATTTTCTTCATTCTTCATGACACGACTTCGGCAGTAGACGGGGCAAGGCTGTGGGGTGGAGATCAAGCTACCCCACTACAATTGCCCGGTCATCCGAAGATTCCGAAACATCAACCCACATTGACATCGCAAAAGATCGTGCCAAATGCAAAGATATACTTATATGCTATTGCACCAACTCTTAGAGGATATGCGTTCGGATATGAGCTCGGCCCCATCTTCGGGATTCTAGCAATGACACACATTAAATGACTTTTTAAATGACTTTTTCAAACAACCTTCCAACAGTCTTCACGAAAGCATCACCACCGCTTCGGTCCAAGCTGGAGCGTTTTCTGGAAGCCTGCTAACTGGTCTTCTATTTGGTGACTCGGCCGTTGACATATGGGGCAATCCAATGGGAATCTGTATGCTCCTGATCGGTGTTCTATTGAAGACCAAAGGCGATCCACATTACGACCCGGTAGCGCATAAAATTGACTTCAACTTTAGTCGTATAAGCTGGCAGAAAAACCATTCATTGCGTTCTCTATTTGTACGTTGCATTATATGCAGTATCATGGTCTACACCCGCTTGGGTCTCACAAGTAAGCTGGAGTATTTTATTTGGCTAATTGCTTTCCCAGGCAGAGATTTTCCCACTGATTTGCCCTGGAAAAGCGATTAGCATGACGACTGCAAGCACCTGGTTGAGTGCTACGCTTTTCTCACCCTCATAATCAAGTTTGTCAAGTTTTCATTTACTTTGTATATTCCGACTGCGCTCGACAACATCAGTTGGAAGCTGTATATTACATTTGCAGCAATCTATGCCGCTGCTGCGATATGGTGCTATTTACTCCAAGTCGAGAGGGCAAATCGAAGTCTAGAAAAGACAGATGCTATGTTTAAGGAAAGAGCAAGTGGCCTTTCTTGGATAAATCATTGAGCTGTGTTCAACCTGTGGACAATGAAGACGCACCAGTGGAAGACATCGTAAACGAGATTAGGGAGAATGCTGTACAGGAACGGTCAGCTATTGTCTCTCCAGAGCTGTTCTTTGTTGAAAAGTGAGCAATGTATGATAACGAAGAATTTAGTAAAATCAAGATATCCCTGTTCCGGGTTGGGCTTATTGGCAATTGTGGTAGCGAACGCGACGTCGCGAAATTACTTACTGACGTAAACGCGTGAAATTTTGCCGTCGGACCAACTGCAGGAAGTGCGTTTATTAATGTATACACTTCATTCCCATTTTCACGCCTTTAATCTTACTTTCGATTTTTTGTGTGCCAAGTCTAGTCCAAATCTTTTTGGTGATATACCTTACATCTCGAAATGCCAGTATTGGCCGGCATCATAATAGGAACATGGAAGTCTCCCATGTCTGGATCAACCGACGCCAACATCCATTGACTGCCAGAATTCGTTTCGTCTCCGTTCATTCTTCTTGTGAGATGCCACTTTTCAGCCTCATAGCATCCTTCATCCACAGATATAATCTCCACGCGGTTACCCTGAATGGAAGAAAAAGATACCATGAAACCCGAACCAACGCCCAGAAATTCATCTGGTGCCAACTGGATTATCAATCCGAAGCCGCTTTGTGGAGCTCCAAATGCTCTGATCCGATTGATGTCTCGCCACAGTGCTCCCAAACACATGTGTAATCTCCTTGGCACTTCCAGTCCCGGGAAAATGAAATCCAACCAAAACGTCTTCTTCTTGTGCTTTTCAATACCATGGGAGCTACTTGCCGAAGCATGTTGTAATGAGCCTTGAACAAAACACTCTCTTTCCAAATGCTATCTATTCCAAATGGCGAAACCCCTATCGCTTTGTGAGTCGCAATCGCACCAAATATACGCTCAGCTCCATAGTAATCTCGCCGCTGTTCAGGGATCAGAAGTGGGTTCCCATTATGGCGATAAAGTGCGCAGAACTCATCATATTGATCCGCATAGATATCTGGGCTAAAGATGTCAATATGATTGCATGCAGACTGATAGACGTCAAGTGTATGTGGGAGGACGCCACCACTCGGATAAAACCCGGGATGACTCCCACCAGATGCTCCTGTAGAGTCTGCGCTATTCAACCACGCATTTACGTACATTGGTATTGGATAAATCTCTTTACCTGCTGCTGCAATCTTGTCGATATAACGCGCATAATGCCAGGCCATGAAGATCTCGTCAGTATTCTCTCCTTCGCCAAACGTTGATTCCCATGTTCCAGAGTGTATTCGTGGGAAGCGAGTCTGGAATGGTTCTGAAGTTTGAATAGACTTGACATAAATTGTCAGTGTTTCGGGAACATTCTCTGCAAATGCTTTGTTCGCTGCATCACATCGATCCCGCGAGTCTCCCAAAACACCAGACTCATTTTCGACTTGTACTAGAAGCACAGTTCTCTGCTCATCCGCTTTCTTTAAGAAAGTCATCAACGCCTGAAAGGCTTTTAGATCTGCAGACAGATTCGTTTCCGTAAATACAGACAAAGTTCTGCTGAACACGAGTTTGCCGTCTACACGAATCTTTGTTCTAGGAAAACGTAATGGTGACTGCTTCACCCATGAAGGGACATAGCTAGACTCACCGTTCTTGAAAGATCCAAACCACAGAAGTACAAGATGCAATCCGTGTTTCCGTGCTCCGTTCAGAATACCATCAAGCAGTTCGTAATCGTATACTGACTCTTGCGGCTCAAACTGTTCCCAAGTAATTGGAAGGAAGATCGTGTTAATATTATAATCAACAATCTTTAGCCAAATATTTTCCAAGTAACCAATCGTGGACGAAGAAGAATTGTGGAGCTCACAGCCGAGAATGAGAAACGGTTTTCCGTCGACATAGAGTTGCTTGGAATTCTTAATCGCCTTCAGGTAAGGTAATGGAGTTTTCACCATTATGTGCAAATTGTTTTCACTTTACTGGAGTGGGGAAGCGGGTGCTGAAGAAGATCTTCGGAGTGAGGGGCTTCGGCTATTAGCATTTAGCCGTTTCACATGTCACATGATGTAGCGGAGAAACGCACGGCAAATGGCCACTACGAATGAGAATAAGAATGAATGATAGGATACTTTTAACAAGCCGTTAAAATCTACACTGAAACTAAAACAAGTGAACAATGACAGCTTCAGAGTCTTGCACAGTAACAGAGACTGAGCTATTTTGAATTGATTGATTGGAACCTATTGGGGATACCTGTTGTAGCATACCCGTCGTGTTTTGGAACATGGCGCCATCAAAGGTGATGTTTGCCTGAATATCTGCTCCTATTCCAGTAAGTACCTGTTTGCGAACAGTCGTTATTCTGCTGGGGAGGGTAAATTCTACGGACATATTGCCTCTGGTAGTCGAAGATTGGTTGTGCATGGCCATGTTAACCACCACCAGTGTACTCAGAGTTCCATTGCTGTACAATGCGTAAGCTGGAATCGTATCACTTATGTCGACGACTGTCTTTCCATCGCCAATTGCACTGTCGAAAGCCGCAATACCGTAATACAGCGGTCGTACACTTGGTCCAAAACCACCAATAGCAACGGGTTGAAGAGCTGTGTATGGATATGCATAGATGGAATCTGTATGATTTGTGTGCTGATGAAAGTACATCTTCTTTCCCGTGGGATGCCGAATAACACAGATAATCCAAGACCCAAAGGGACGCACCATAGACATCGGAGATACCATGAGTACCCCCAGTAGAAACAGAGCTAGTTTCTCCAAGGATGTACATAACACCTTGTGCTTGCGCATCCTTTGCTGTGAGAACAAATTCTTTGAGAGTAGAGATAGTGTTCGAGTGGTTCATCAAGTGTGCAAGGGAGAGACCCGGTGTGGTCTGTCCGAAGAAGTAGACGTGTTGTGAGAATACCTTTGCATGACCACTCGAGTTAATCCCATAGTCCAATAGCGTTTCAAATTGAAAACCACCCACCTCATCCGGCATTCTGCCAGCCGAGCCAAATTGGTAATTGAGCGAGCTGTTGATCGTACTCGAAGCTGCTAGCCATTCTTTAACATAAGAAGACTGATTGTAATCTGCTGGACGAAGACTGCCCGCAGAATAGAGATCGGGTTCATTTCCCCATTCAAGAACTTTGAGATTGCCGCCAATTCCTTCCATTGCAGCTTGAGCCTCATTCTTGGCGTTTGGAAGGCCTTTGGAGGTGTTCAAAGCCAGATTAATTCCAAACGTGAACTCAGTATCGTTGGCAAAATTGTTGAAACTGTCAAAATACTTTGGACCGTAAGTAACGTTGGCCGGCTGAAATGTTCCAGCCGAATTGCTGGGAATCTGACTTGGTGTCGGAAGAGACGAGTTGAAAATAGTGGTGTCACAGCTAGTTCCTCCGATCCGAATAGCAGGCGACTTGCCGGTCAGAGATTTTAAATTGTGAAGCAACTGCTGGAAAAACGTATTTTGCTGACTGGCATTTCCAGCATAGTCTGAAAAGCACCAAAACTCGATAGAGAATGAAACGAAATCGGGAACAACTGCAGTCCCATTGTTGGTTGGGCTCGGGGATAAGCTGATGGCGCAAGCATAACTCAGAATACAGAGAAGCAACATCATTGTGAAGGTCGAAGGTGGACGGGAACCTGTCCTCTTTAATAAAATGGCGGCGGAAGCGCCCACATCCGCTGCGGCGGAGAAGTAATCTGCATTGTGATTTCCACACCTGGACGACTTCCCCATTCATAAGCACTTGGCTTAAAGTGGGAATGATTAGCGAGGTCGATTTTAGGCGAAGCCATCAAGATGCAGAAGCTGGAAAGCTCAACGCCAGCAGCAACAGAAAGCAACGAGGCGGCTACAAACAAAACTTGTCGCGAGCATGAGCGCGAATTTGGTCATAGTGATCCCCAGAGCCGACATTGTGGCATCAACCTGTTGTGCATCAGTGGATTGAAGGTGGAAAACTTCACAGGACACCGCAGCACAGATCAATTGGCCAATTCGAACTATTCCTGGATCTAATTCTGGTGGGAGTCGTGCACCAACTTGCTGATGTGGGGTGGTGGTATTGGAGTTGCACTGGCGTGCATATCCTTGTTGGAGCATCTTCACAAAATCAATGATTGGGACAAAACGATTTCGATTGCTTACACCACACGGATTGCTTGTCGCTACTGGGGATTGATGCGAGTGTTATGGTAGCAATGGTTATAGAGGAAAGTTTTGGAAAGTCTGCTATAATCAAAGCGAGATCGCGAACTCAGACCCAAGACACAGAGGCTAATAACTTGGACGATGGGTCCTCTCTAAATCTAGGAACGGTTACTCAAAGTCATGAACGTGACCAGGATACAGAGAGATCGCAAGTTGAGGGCGATAGAGCGGCGTGGCGAACTCCTTGATTATTAAAGAATAGTTATGCGAGTTTACGGAGTTTTAATACATAAACCCAGGAAGTTTACGGTAGAGGGATAGGTATTCCAGTAGATAACTGTCACTGGCAAGCATACCGGAGTACTCCAAAATAGTTTAAGCTTGAGGCCCGGTAACCGCGACTTGATTTGGCGCTTCTCTCGATTTTTGCACGCAAGATATTCACTTGTTCACTTTCCCTTTCTTTTGATAGGGAATATTATTTTACGTGACCTTTTTATCCGGGCGGCCCAGGGCCCGGGAAGGAACGAAAATTTGGCAGGAAGAAAACAGGATTCTTTCCTGCCGAAAATAGGAAATAGTCGCGTGCCGCCCCACGCCACCACGACGTCACGAATAATGAAATAGCCCTCGCAGCTAGAGACTTTGTAGCAGCAATGAAGAACGAGATTCAGCATCTGCTACCAAAATGGCGTCGGAGGAAAGCGCTGATTGCGGGTGCCGGCATCCTGTTTTTGGTGACTATGATCACTGGCTACTACCTTGAACCCTTCAGATCCCTCCCAATTCCAAAAACAGCCCCATTCTCTTCAACTGTCGCATCGATAGAATCTGCTGTGGAGAGTTTCACACCCGATTCCCTACCCTCTCACCCGCAACAGTCGGAAAACGGCGGCCCCTTTGCCTACGTCACTTTTGCCAAGCAACCCATGCATCTTTGTAATGCCGTGATGGCGCTTGCTTCATTACATAAACTCAACACAAGCCACGACAAAATCTTGCTCTATCCAGAGTCTTGGGATTCATTTCAGCTTCCTGGCAGAGATAAGGAACTCGTCGAACGACTTCTAGCTTTAAAGGAAAATATAGGATTCACTGCAAGGCCTGTCCAGACATTCTCTCGGATTCAAGACGATGGGCGTGTGATTGAAACTTTCAGCCGATTTATTGGGTTGAATTTAACGGAGTACAGCCAGATCTTGCTGTTAGATCCCAGTTCCATGATTAAAGGACATATGGATGAACTTTTCGGAATAAAAGCAAAGATTGCTGCGCCGCGAAACGATGCTAACGACGAGCGCAAAGTCTCGACAAGTCTCATTTCGATGATGCCATCCACCGATGAGTTGAAGAGAGTGACTGAAATGATCGATTATAAACTTCTGGACCCATATGTCTATGATGCTCTTCTCTTGAATGGACTCTATCCTGATGTACAAATGCTTTCTCCTCAAGTGTACGATTTACACACAACTGAGTTTGCCGATGCTGTTAAACCATCCAGAGGGGCTACTTGGAATGCGCAAGAAGTTTATGAGAATGCGAAAATGATTCGCTTTACAGATAAGTTGCAAAAACCCTGGATGGAGCAGATTGAGGAAGATTTCGAGCATGCCAAACCGGCATGTGGAAATGCGACAAAGAATGGGCTGATGGGCACATGTGACGAGAGACGTATATGGACGGAAATTTATGAATCTTTTGCTGAAGCCAGGAGGGAAATATGTGGGCTTCAGCTCGAATTTGATAAAGTGCCAAGCTATAATAAGCCAAATTAGAGTACATTCGCATATTCAATACTGGACAGGATATTTTGTTATATACAAGCTATTGCTTTAGCTGTTTTATCTTCTCCTGCACTCTCTTCGCTCTGTCCTCTTTAGTGATCTTGTGCTGCTTGTGTTTCTTGGTTTCTTCTTTGTAAATTGCAACATCCTGCTTTTCGCTGGGTTTAAAGGATGGATCTTCGCGAATCTTTGCATGTGCCTGCGTATATATTTCTTCGAGATCATCAGCTTCCACGGAATCTGCGATATACGAGGCAAATTGCTCCTTGTAGCGCTCTTCATCGTCGTCCATTAGAGTCTCCATGTATTCAGAGACATGTCCTCCAAAGATATACTTTCGTAAGACTTCGGCATCAAGCTCCTTTGACTCAACGTCAAACCCAGGGAAGCGCTTCTCGGAGTGTGGAACGTAGAGGCCTCCATCGCTAGCACCCTTGAGCACTCCAAAGATTCGTGCTCCTGTGGAAGTCCTGTGAAGTCCGACGTCGAGAAATACTTTGAAAGGTCGCGGCCCATCCCCTGTACTCTCTGTAAGGGAGTAACTACCGTCTGGTTCTTCAACGCCGATGTATTTATCGGCAAGGCCTAGAGTTTGTAGTGAACGCCGAGCGATAAGAAGCCCGGTTGCATAGGCAGCACTCCAATTCGACAACCCATGCTTGATTCCATACCTGGGAAGCTCGCTACTATAAGCAGCAGCCATCACGATATCTCCCTTGATTGTCGATGAGACAATCTGGGTAATGATTTTTCTGTTGGTAATGCGGACAACCAATCGGTATTTGGGGCTTCCATACTTGTTCTTGGACTGCGTCACAAGCTTCTGGCGTGCGAAGTAGTCGGTTTTGCCTTCGCGGCGTCGACGGTACTTTGTCTGGTAACGCGAGAAGTAGGAATCGGTCTTGGTCTTCTTCGTGAATGGCATTGTGAAGGCGTTGCTGGATGGTTCGCTAACTTGTTGCAGGAGTGTGACTGTTTAAATTTCTCTTCTCTGGGAGCCCACGTGACCTATAGATTCACGTGTCGATTTCCCAAACAGCGAGCTACGCGACCAGACGAATGATATGAGTGTTTCATGGATTGGTGGCAAGAGAAAATCTGCTGCGAAGACTCCTATACTAAAAACGCAACGTGATTTCTTTGCCCGGCAAAAGCAGCAAAAGTCGCGCAACAACGCTCATAATGTTTTCCAGGAATACAATTCTACGAATGACAAACCAACTCTTTTCCAATGTAATGATCAAAATGCCGAGACAGACTTTTTGAAACGGAAGAAGCTCCTGCTCCATCAACGTGATTGGGTCTCGATACCAGATGCTCCATCTTTTCGCAAACACACAAGGCGCTCACCTATCGCGATGGTGCCAAGTATATGCTCCCCTTCAGCCCGTAAACACAGTCAAAGTCTATTCACTCCATTATTCTCAAATGATGGAGTCTTGGAAGCTCTGGTCGAGACTTCTAAGTCAGATGCCACATCGGCTCGCGGCAGGGAAAGCGAAAACTCTCATTCCTTGACATCCAACAATTATGACGGAACCTACAGCGTTTCTGCGCAATCGGTCAAGGGTCGAGATCTTGCTCCTCGCAAAACCGGGACCGAAAATGATAGCACTATCGACACTACAGCATGGACAAAGCAAGTGCCGTCTCCCTTGAATAACAATGGACCTCCCCATTTCCCGGATTTCTGCTCACCTTGGCAAAATTCACATGTAATAACAGCAGAAAGCGTCAATAACGAAGCAATCAGGCAGAAAGACTCGCGATCACCAAATGGCAGATCGGAATGCAAACCTTCACATTGCGATTCCTCACCTATAAGTGGCAATTTAAATCAAATCAGTAACGAAGTTGATTCTGAGACGCTCGTGAGTCGCTTGGAGAGGGCTTGTTCGCCCCTGCCGAATGCAAACAAGGATTCAAATCCCGGTACCACGTTCATTGAGCCTGGCCGAGTCATGTATACAAGACCTCAGCATTGGCCTTGGCACACTAACCCTGTTGCTGATAACGAGGACGATGAGATTCAAGAATGGGAATAACGTATAGTGGTAGTATGATATTATTGAGATTATACATGTCGATTTTAAGTTCTTTGACTTCGAAGTCCCTCTGAAAATGTTCGATCTCCTTCTGTCCAAGCGCGTCCTGCTCCAAAACCTGCCCCTATCCATACTGGGAATGCTCTTCGGCGAAAGAAAAGCACGCTGGCCACAATGCCGACCCCTAATCCAAAACCAGTCTTTACCACCGCATTGCTCAGCACCACGTCCCACTGCTGTTAGCCCCGAGTCACTGGTGTTTAAATGCTAACCTTATCATTTAATAGATTTTCAGAGAGCCTGGAGCTAGGTTGCTTCACTGTCTCCTGCGCGCTTCGGGATGACATGGTTTTGACGACTGAGCAAGCAACCAGGAAAATCAGACAGAAAACTAGTATCGACGCGGAAACTTTAAAATATGCAGATGAGATTTCTGATGGCAAGCTTGATCTCTATCTGCCTCAATGCCAAGAGTTTATAAGAGATTGGCTATTCGACCGGTTAGTCACGGATGATTGCGGTCATGAGCAGGAAGCAATCTGGAAACTACTTCTCAAAACATATAAAAGGTCCAAAATAAAACCTTCGTGGAAGAATGTTGCCCCGATTTTGCAACGGGTGCTGAGTTTAGGTCCATCGGTATCCTTATTGGAATGTGTATGCGAGTTCATTCACTGCCTGAAAAGCGATAATGTTTCATTGCGAATGAAGATTGAGCAGTCTACGCAGCTGTTGAAGACGTATCTTGACCTTTGCACCCAAATTATCCCGTCAAAGAACTGTAATGATACATTTTTCAGCCTCTATGAACTCTCACTATTTGGAAATCCAAACAGAAAACATTGTCTGGCTTTATTTGAAGAGCAATGTCTGCTCCTACTTGTTGAACTTTTGAGTCGTTCAGAACTAGTGTCTAACATTGTGCATATCTTTGGTCGAACGATATTCTCAGTGGGTGAGCAGAAGTTATCACCCAAAACACTCTCCTCAATACCTCCAGATACGCGAGCAAGGTTTTTGCACCTTATGCCACTCCATTTAAGCTCGGAGTATATCAATTATATCTTAGCCCTGCCAGTAACATCCAATTCACCAAAATACACAAAACAACTTCTTGAGGCTATCGTTGCCATTAATGCAAGACCTCCTACAGCGCTCCTGTCTGCCTTGGCGGATCATAGCGTGAAAACTAAGGATTGGTCTGCTACTGCGCTGCTTTTACAGATCAACGATGAGTGCATTCTCCCTCACCAAGCGGAGCTATTCTCATCAAATGTATCAACGGACTTAGCGACTCTATTGTTCCAGGTATTTCTAAGGCGTCGTCAAACGCCGGAGTTTCTCAAATCCTGGTCCAAAGCAAGCACTAGCCCCTGGACAGATGTGGATGACGAGCTTTTCCAAAATGAAAACTTGATCTCGCACTGTGCAAAATATGTTGAAAGTCAGTTGAGTATGCATCAGATAAATGACCTTTTACGTCAGCTTCACGGCCCCCCTTTGTACAGTCTTTTAATATCCATTCAGCAAGAGCGTTATATTGAGCAAGCGAAGCCGGTTCTGTCACAGATGTTTTCTGATGCAGACGCATTTGCAAAATTCTTGATATTGAGGTTGGTTCCCTCACTGAAAACGGAAACTGTCCAGATTAGAGATCTGCGTGACGTTTGGCATGCAAATTTGTTCCTCCGATTGCATGAACTGGAGGTTTGTGAACTCCCATTCGATCGAATATTATCGGACAAGATGTTTGAACCAAGAATGCTTATAAGGTGGCCGTTCCTCTTCGAAAAGTACCTAGCACCAAAGCAAAAGGCCGAAGTAGCAGAAGTGGCCATCGAAAAAGTAGAAGTCGTCTCAAATATTTTCAAAAGTGGCCAAGTGCTGGAGTGTCGAGACTTAAGTCATGCTCTGTTTAAGGCAATTGCGAGCAAAATGAAAAGCCAATCTAGAGTGTGCAAAACTTCTTCTATTGCCAACACGTTACTTCTGATTCCGGCCAACGCCATACCGAAAGGAACAAGAGGCAAACTGATTGACTACTGTGCTCACTTCCCAGATAGCAAGGAAAGATTTGTATTGTTGGATCATTTATGGTGCAGCCCAACGCCAACAAGCGAATTCATTACGAAAGCACCTCTTCATTTAAAACTTCTGGGAGAAGAAAGACAAGACTATTCTCCCATCATTTCTAAAATCTTCGAGTTTTTAATGCTGAATATATCAAAATATGAGAATTTCTTTGACACACTTGTTGAAGAGATTTTAAAGTCTGACTTATCACGGGCATATGCTCGTCTGGCTAGTGTCTTGATGATGTGTCTTCCATCAGATAATAGAGCAATAGCTCGGCTTAGCACTTTCGTTGTAAAGCGGTCGTCCAAACAGCTGAATGCAACAAATGACCTAACGTCTCTTACTTGGTGCTTTCAAGCACTTGCGCAACTTTCACACAGCTCTTTGCTTGAAATTGACAATCATAGAATGCATAGTCTTTTGGTGAAATATCTTTCTACGAGTGAAAGTGCGGCATCACACGATTCACTACTGGAAAACGTTTTCTTGATTGTGTGTAAAACGAAAGTAGAGCCGTTAGCTACTCTTGCCCTGTACTCCGTACTCGTCGAGGAGAAGGCATGCCGCGAAAATGATCTTAATGAGTATTCGAAGGATTATTGGAACACACAGTCAGAGCTCGTGAAGTGTGGGGTCCTGAAAGAAATTGGCTCGTGTAGAAATCCTCTCTTGTCATACGCAGCTCAACGTGTTGTACTGAGAGCAATGAAAAAGGACAACGAAACGAGAGAGTTCTGCTCGAATGTCATCTTAGATCTCTGTCACTCACTTTGCAGTCTTGCTGATGAGCGGTGCATTCGCGAAACCCTATTCACAATCTCAACGGTAATAAAAACGGCGTCTTGGATGGTAAATGGTACCCATGTGGAAGCTCTTGTGGCCGGTATTACTATACTATGTTCCAATGCAACACAAGATTTTCACGTCAACGATGTAAATACGTTTTTCGAGGACATGGTCAATTGTGTATCGGCTTCCATCTTGCAACAAGGGCATCATCTCAAACATCACGCTCATCTTTTGTCTGGTATGCTACAACAAATGTTATACTGCTTCGACCAAAGGAATGGCGGCAAAGGTGGCAGGAAACCCTTATGGCTTGGTGCTGACCAGTCATTTTCGACAGTCTCAGCAAGGTTATACGCACGTTTGGTCTCTACATTGTGCGATTCAGTATCGCTGCAACACAGTAGCAGCTCCCAGATGACACTCATTTCAGCTAGTGATAGGTACAGGAAAACAGTCGCTAAACACATTCCATACCTTTTGTTGCAAATCATTCAACTGCAGCTCGCTACAGCATTCTCCAATGACGTGAAATTATGTTTTGACGGCGTCATATTTACATTATTTGAGGTGTTTGATGGCGGTCAATTGCGAATGATCAGCTCCATCGCAGATTCTTCGTCAAGAATGTACTTCAAAATGCTGTATGAGCGTTACACTAAAGATCGCAAGTGGAAGGGCAGTTAATGTACATTACTATACATTGATACTAATTGTCTGCTTCTCCAAAGGGATCCACTACAATGTTCACAATTTCACGTAGCTTCTCAACGATAGTTTGGTTGAGTTGATTCGATGCTTCGACTTTTTCGCTCTGCAATTTCTTGTCGTCATTTGTGATGGGTATAATTAGACTGGCGAGATACTTTTGATGCAAAGTCACGTAATTTATGTTCTCGACAAGCGCGTCTTTGTCATAAGTCAGGCCCTCAAGATTAACATTGGGATGCTGTTCCATAGCAGTCATCAAGGTGATAATCACGGCTGTTTCCTGAACTGAAGCAAGGGTGACTACCTTTGGTTGAGCCCACGAATCAAGCGCAAATTGTATTTGCGGCCAGAAAATTTTCAGGAAAGTCTTCGTTTGATTTGCAAACCGAGTATCTAGGTGCATGAAAAGGTTAATCACGAGAGGCAGCATGCCTTTGGCCCATATCCTATGCAAGCATGGGTTGTCCATACTCGTGACTCCTCCTTGCTGCAGCTCCTCCGAGACTTTGGATTCTAGGAAAGAATCAATGATCCCATGAATTGCCATCTGCTCCGCCAGATCTGGAATAATGCTGATCTCCAAAAGAAATAGTAGGGCAAGCTCACCGTACAAAGGTTCCTCCTCCACTATCAGCTTTGCACTCCAGGAAAACAAAGACAGGCAAGCTCGCATGCAATCGCTCTGATTGACAATACTGACAAACTGCGACATGATTATATCTACCTCATTGATGGCAAGGATTTGTTGTAATAACGCAATCACAAGATCCATCTCACCAGATACAAGCTTTCCAGATTTTGCCATGTTGATCAACTTTGAAAACGTTTTGATGACCATTGTATCGAACAATCCTGATATAGCCGGGTGGAACGTTTTGGCCGGAAGCTGACTCAACTTTATATCGTCTAGACGCTGGAAGCAGAAGTAGGCCATTCTCAGCATGACTTGACAATAGAACCTATCATTGCTGGCTATTTGTTCTGTGTAATTAGGATCTCCAGTAAAGAGCGAATTCCAGCAAAGCACCAAAATGGAGCCAAAATGATCATCTCGCCTTCGATTCTTGATGCTTTGTAACAAATTGAATACTAGTACAGCTCGAGTAGTACATATCCTTGCAGATAGTGTTGGGTAGGTTACCTCTTTGATATTAGCAACAAGCCCAATCGATGCAATTTCATGTGCTTTCTGGTCTAAACCGTCTACAAGAGGCGAATACCTTACGAGAGTATTATACATCGTTGTGTATCCATCCAATGAAACCTGGTTGAATTAGTGAACTTCAGAAAACCTTACCACTTGAGCATTGACGATCGAAAGGTTTATATTTGCCTCTTCTATTTCAATTTTGGTACCAGGCCACGCTTTGTCTCCGCATAAGGCTACCTCGCACATACTCAAATCATAGAAATAAGACGCGCCATATTGAAGCTTATTGATACTTGACTTTGCAAACTTACTTAATGTAAGTGACGGCCAACGACGTTCGAAATTTCGATGCAGATTCCCATGTAAAGATGCGCGGTACCCATCAACAAACAGAGACTTCTGGAGAATTGGAGTTGCAAGGGTTTGCACTTTACGAGCAATCATCATTCCTCGGTCACTGTTGCGTTGGCCAACATTCTGCAATTGTATGGCCAGTATTCGAGCCGCTAAGGACGCCGCCTTCATTTTGAGGCAATATCCTATAACATCTTGGCTTGACTTTAAGACATTTGCAATTTCAGCAATATTTAGCAGTCTAAATAGATAGTTGAAAAGCTCATCTCGCTGCTGACATTTCCCCACTCCTGCAACCCAATAATTTTGAGCACAAGAGATGAATTCGAGTACACTTATGGTCACTTCATCTACCGTGGAATCCTTAGTACTGACAGCTGCGTCAAGCGCTACAGTAAATATTGTTTCGGAGCTTCTGACATTTTCCTGGTCTGGAAGACAGTCGCCAGTCAGGAGAAGCAAAGCCAGGCCGCGCTGTCTTCCTTCTATTACAGATGAGCAAAACACCCAAAGTGCGATTTGGAGATCTGTTTGCGGAAAGGGGCTACGAAGAGCGAAGTCAATCGCCCGTACAAAGTCTTTTGCTTGCGTTGTACCGAGATGAGAAAGAAGGGAATACCCATGTTTCAAAGTACGAACTGTCATGAGAGTTCCGAGCAGGTTTAAAGTGTCAATTTGCAGCTTCGGAGACTGCGAAAATAGTCTTGAAAGAGATGAAGAATGTTCATAAATCTGAGCTTCAAATGCTGTCACCATATTAACGCTTTGATCTTTTAAGAGATTGGTTGATCTGAGTAGCGTGGTACAAAATTTTAACGAACTTTGAATCCAACGAATGATTTGTGAATGCTGTAATTCCAACGACGGCGATTGCAGCATCTCTTTGGCGTCAAGGCATCTGTGAAAGGCACCGAAAGCCCGGCCAGAAACAGAATTGTTAGAGCCCAATAAGAACGTTGTTAGATGGTGTACTGCGGGCCATAACACACAGTTAATTTTGTTACCTGGCAATGATTCTTCGTCGACCTCAAAAAACTTCAAAAAAAGAAGCTCAAAAGAGGTGAAGAGTAGATGCCCAATTTCTACTTTTTCACAAATGTCTTGGTATGACCAGAAGTGGTAACTTTCCCATATTTCTGTGCAATGCTGGCAGATACTCAAAAGAATTTGCGAGCGCATCAATTGCCTCACTCCATTGGGGTGCACACTAGACGCTACAGCATCCGAAATTAGGTTGCGAAACAATTTGAGAGTCCGTATAGAAACAGGGAACCTTCCAATAGCACATTCGTTCGACGACAAAATTCGTGCCAGGTGTCCATTACGTCCATTCCATGCTAATAACCCAGTTTTCCCAAAAGCAGGCCATATTCGTGAAGGCGCTATTTGCAAACAAGCTTCCAGAAAGTCGATCCCTGCACAAATGAGTGCTGTATCAACCTCGCCACCAGAGACATGATACTCAAGGATCGATGTAACTATAGAGATGACATCTGACTCAGCTGCTAGATCGTCTGACGCGCTATTCAACACCTCAACACCAGCAAAAGGTATGACGATTGACAATAAGTGCAGAATCATAGTGCTTTTGTGTCGATAATCCTGTAGGTGAAGATCGTTTGAAAGTGATTCCAGTAATCTTCCAAGATAGCTCCATGCATTGTATTTGTATTCCCACATCACCACACTGGGAGACTTTCCTTCCGACATAATACGCCCTTTGGTACCTTTAGTGAGCAACACTGCGCCGCTACCGTCTCGCCGATTTGGGAAAATGACAACATCGTCTGTAAGGACGATCAAAGTGCTCGCACCATCTTCAGGAATAACATCATACCCCTTAAAGCCTATTGGCATGGCTTCTGTGAAAGTGGGAATTAGTGACAGGTACTCGTAAGTTGATTGTATTTCTTTAGATACGCTTTCTATCATCTTCGAAAATTCCTCGAACTGATATGGAAACCGCACACGTGCAACGTCTAATGTTTTTCTGCTTTGTTCGTCATTCCAGAACCTTAGGCTCAATTCTGCTTCGTGGCCATGGAGCACTGAGAAAGCGTCCGCAATAGCCTCAGAGAAGCGAACATAGTCAAGCGATTGTCGTAAGAGCTCGGACAAAACAATTTTATAGCCAAGCACATTCCCGTCCTTCAAGGATATATTTACCACCCTTGATAGAACAGAGAATGCACTGTTTGAAAGAGCATGTTTTGCAAGTTGTGAGCATGTTTGCTGGTCGACTAAGTCGGCAATCTCGATAGATGAATCGGGGTAGCGATGAAGGATGATTGACCAGGCAAGAATTATTGGAGCTGACAAATGTAGATCTGAAAAAGAAAGGATGATGCTGTGTAACTCTATCAAGCAACTCTTGGAATGCAGATACAGATTTGGATTGATATCCGATTCGTCAAATTCCAGTGTCAGCATTTCGATACAAACAATGCACGCAACACTCTGTATCATCTCGAGAATATCAGACTGATGATACACAGATACTGTCGATTGGTTGTATAGAAATTGCGTCGACTTCATCAACTGGAACCAGGTTTGAATACTGGACGCGGATGCTGGAATTTTGTCATAAGATGCAATGAAAATAAGTTGAAGGAGGTATAGTTGAGCTAAACAAGAGTGTTCAGACCAGGCCTTCAGTACGGCTTCGTTTATACGAGCACTTGCTGGCGGCTCTCCATCACACAAATTTGACACATACTGAAAGCAATTCGGAAGAAACTGTTCATTGGCACATAAGCGTACAACTGAATGCTTTCCTGTCTCGCAGTTAATGTGGGAAGGTTCTGTTGAGATTCGAAACAATTCACATGTGACCCTTATTATATATCTCTTTTCCTGGTAAAAGGTTTGTAATATATGTAAATCGTCCTCATCTAAAGCAAGCGGAGCTGTGGCTATAAGCTCCTCTATCGAGACATTTGCCAGCTTTGCTACGCGTTTTGCATTTTCTTTTTGGACATCGTTGAGCTCTGTCAAATTCACATCCCAATGTTTAGGGGCCTTGTGTAGTTGACTTTGGGTTAATTGCTCTTGATGATCATCTAAAAAGCTTCTGAGATTTGGCGATGTTGAATGTGAGAGACCAACAAGAACGTCTGACCAACGCGTTCTCACTTGCGGTTGGTTCAATTTGCCCGGCATACATTCGCGGTTGGTATCAAAAGCGTGACCTCACAATTCACCAACAGCACAACCTTATCCTGAATTCGCTTCTCGGGAAATCATTATGAAGGAGTATGAATAAAGTATTAATGCTGTGAAAGTATTTACACCAGAGAGTCTATATTATCTCCAGTACGCTTTCGCGTACGCCTGAACAAAGCGAATCACTGAACTCCTTAGTATACATATGCGATGGTGATGAGAACAGCATCCTGCAGCAAAAATTTCTGCGGAGCACTATCTAGAGATATCGCAAAAGCGGTTCGGTATAGACTGCAAGCTTTCATGTGCGAATATGGTCGATTAGATGACGCAACAATCGTTGCAGATGAAAGACCCTCGGTTACCAATGTCAATGGATGGCATCTTTGTCCGCAGAAGTCATTGAGAAATCTTTGTAATGTGCAATAATGTCTGAAACACTACTGGATTCTTCTGTGGAATAAACACTAGAGCAGGAGCTTTCAGGCCGACAATTGGTGATATGAAGACTGCCGATGGTAAAAGCTCCCGTGACAAAGCGAATAGGAGAAGGAGAGCGTGTAGTCCTCTGGGGAGTTTCGAGGTGTTCACCGAGCCTCAAACGGGAAGTGCGTGCTGGAGGTAGGGCCTTCAATAAACTTTGCCTTCTAGGCGGAGCCTCTGCTGGCGTAAGACATCGATAGAGGTCCATGGGAAGCTGTTCATCGACCATATGACAGTCATACAATGGCGGTGGACTCGGTGGGTCCGCTTGATTATAGCTTATGACCGAAGAGGAATTCCGTTTCTTCACATCTGGCGAGGAGGATTGTCGCCTGAATTTGTATAGTCCTGGCCGAGACGACGAGTTGATATTGCCCATTCGTGATCATGCAATTTCTGTGCTGGAAGTCAAATGTTTACCGGCCACGAGGTTTCGTTAGGCTGCCGTCTAAAAATATCGTCATCTGTACGGAATGCTTAAAATCTCGGTTAAATTAATTCAGCCACGCCACTTCTCAGCCATACACGTTTTACGGCGCATACCTTTAACACAGGAAATATTAGACACTGTAATGTGAAACGACAAATTGAAGCCAGTAACTTCTAAAGGACCGCAAGCTTCTAGTAAATCTAATACCAAGTGCTCAAAAATAAATATTAAATACGGACTTGGCCCATAAATGCTCGTAATGTAAGTCAATATCTGATCTACTTCCTATATAGCAGGAAGCGATCAACTCATTCGGTTCCATTACCATAACAGGACTTTCAAAGCAGCAATACAATCTTACCGCCAGCAGTATTGTCTTCCATGCAACGATGAGCATCAACAATTTCATCCAATTTGAACGTCTTTCCTATTTGCACACGTTCCAGCAGCGGCAACCTGTTCGACGAGCTTCTGAAGTGGCGTCGCCATAAAATCATCTTGTGATCCACTATAGGTAGTCAAGCAGACTGAGGTCGGAATTGATTCGAAAGGAGTAAAGTCATCCATTGTCCATTTATTTCCAACGATGCCAGTCATACAAACCACGCCTTGCTCTCTAGCTAGCACATTGCAGAGAGTCATTTAACGTAGTTGTTCCGACCAGCTCAAGAATCTTGCTAAATCCATCTGGAAATTTCTTGTGTACTTCGTCTGCGATAGAACCATTGTCGATGAATATGTCACCAGCACCATTGTCCCGAAGAAGCTTTTCACGATCACTTCTGCGTGTCGTAGAAGCTACAGTCACTCCATGATTCTTTGCAATTGCAGCAGCCGCAAGGCCGACAGATGTTGTGCCTCCACGAATTAGAAGTTGATCACCTTTCTCAAGACGCAGCGACTTGAATAAAGCACCCCAAGCAGTTTACATCATTTCCGGCATAGCACCGAGAACTTCCCATGGGAGCTTCGTCTTGATTGCCTGCACTTGAGATGCGGGCACACATGTGAATTCAGCATAGCCACCGTGAAAATCTCGCCCATGCCACCCATAGCAGTTGCAACGATTTGGTTTGTTTGTAATTCTTTTCCTGGTGCGTCTTCGACAAGGCCAACAGCTTCAATTCCAAGGATGCATGGAAATTTGACACTAGGAGAGTGACCTTGGCGAGTAAACATTTCCGACCGATTCAGTCCGCATGCTTTGATTCGAATTAAAACCTGGCCTTTTTGCGGCTTTGGGATATCCCGAGATTCAAGTTTCAGTACATGGGAATCGCCCGCTTCATGAACTACAGCTGCCATCATTTTCGGCATTGTTCGTCTTACTGCAACTACTGCGCTGGCTGTTGTTTATTCTTTGAACGCCGAAGGGTATACAACTGGTCGGTTGTCCGAGCTGCTCCGACTGGCGGTCCGCGCTGAATTCGGTAACGTATGACGGACCCATATCGCCAGGGGCAATATGGGGTCTGACACCCCAAGTACCCAACCGCCCAACCTTATTATTACCACGTCTTGAATCAATTATAATAAGGCTACGGTGTTTAAAGTAAAACAGTATGGGTCAAATTTTTTAATATCTCACCTAATGTGCGTACAAGCCGTAGCAGTCAAGTTAAATCTGACTACAGCCTAGATTGTTTGCATTAAAAGTGAGAATTTGTCAAGTAAATAATAGTCAGCAAGAACGTTTTCTCGAACGCTTGACTCAACAAGCCGATGGTCGAGTTCCATCGCGTTTCGATGTTTGGAATAGGCAGCCGTGTATTGCAAGTGCAAGCTTTAACAAAAGCGTCTCTCCTCTGAGGCGAGCTGTGAACGTATTTCACCACTCCATGGACTTTCCTTGTATCGCGGTCCATAGACGATTCTCCTCAAGTAAAACAGGTATAGAGTGAACATGTTTCGACGCGTTTGTAACAAAAAAGCATTTGCTAAAACAATGGCTGTGGCTACAAAATGGGTCTAGGGCGTATGTGATCAGTGCACGAAACCTTGCCACAAAATAAGACACAGGCTGCTGCTTATGTTTCGAAAATATTGCAAGTAAACGAGAAATTGTTTTCGTTATTGGCATAATTGTTTTAGTCCATTGACCATTTCTTAGTACGTTTGTACGGACTTCATCTGCAGAGTAGAGCAGATATATGCACATATGTATCCGCTGTACAATACCTGCTCTATTCTGCTTATCTGCTTTATCTCCGCGGGGCCCCTAGTCTTACTGTAATAGTCTCTTAGTAAACTGGGCTTGTGCGAGAGTGAGATTTGTTCGTTGTGATGTTTGTTATCACCTTCTTTGAACGCACAATCTTCGCTTGTGATTCGGAAGGCTACACGAATACATGGCCGACGATCGTCAGCTTGACGCCGATGGAGAGGTCGCTGGGCTCGAACGAGAGGTTACTTCGTTACCTGCTGCATCACTGATGACTGACTCGGAAGACACGCCTATGCAAGATACGAACAATGATGCGGATGGAGACTTGAACAATCTATTTGGGGACGATGCGGAGAGCGCGTCACCCGACCGGGAAGAAGAAGTGACTGAGTACAGATCACCATTACGGCAATCGCAAAGCCCAAAAGTGGCAGCAAATGACTTGGTGGAGGATGATGAGGCTATGGTCGAGGAACGCACATTAGAAGTCACCGTACCATTTACCAGTCACCCCGATCAGTCGGCCAAAGAAGTGTGCTCCGTGCGGATGCCGAACTTTATAACCATCGACGCGAAAGAGTTCAATCCGGAAGCTTTTGTAGACGAAGCTGTAGCGGAAAACGACACGCCGGAAACGACCCAAAGTGATCGAATAAAACTGCGCTTGGAGCATACTATGCGATGGAGGGACGCAAATGGGAAGAGAGAATCGAATTCTCGCTTCGTCCAATGGAATGATGGAAGTCTTTCACTTCGTCTTGGGAATGAGCTTTTTGATGTGGCCAAGAAGCCAATGGCTCAAGAGTACTCCTACCTGGTAAACTCTCTGCCCGAACAAGGCATCCTTGCAGTCCATCGAGCCTTCACACATTCCTTGACTTTCATGCCAACTTCAACAGCCTCTCTTACTCATAAGCGACTCACAGAAGCCATTGCAAAGAGGCAAGTCAAATCCCGCAATGTTCAATCCATGGAAACCACGCAAGATCCAGAGAAACTAAAGCGGGAGGCTGAGAAAGCCGAGGAATCAAGGTTAAAGAGCAAACGCAAGCTAGAATCTCAACACCGTGCTACGCGAGCAAGGTATGAGAATGCCCAAGAACTGACTGCGGACGGACTCGAAATAGAGGAAGGAGGTTTTGGCGGCCGAGGGGATAGCTATGCGGTTGATGATTTCGTTGTCGATGATGAGGCCAGTGATGAAGAGGACGAGCGTGCTGCGCGCTTACAGAACGTGAAACGCCAAGGTTCAGACAGGTATAAAAACCGTCGGAGACCGACTGGGTCCGATGCGGAGGAGGAAGAGGAAGCAGAAGGAGAAGAAGAGGAGGAAGAAGAGGAAGCTCAGTTTACGGACGAAGAGGTGCGGCCAGATGATGCGGGAACAACTCACCAGAAGAGGAGACGAGTTGTAGCCGACAGCGACGAAGAGTAATGAACAGTCTACAGTGTATCTAGTAATACTGAATAAACAGGTAGCGCCCGAGCCCTGGTAGGATTCTCCGACTTAAGAATTATGACGAGAAAACCGTGGGTGGGGAAATTTCGGCACAGGAACCGGGCCTCGCTTGACTGGTATGCGGGGAGGAGTTAAGACCTGAGGCGGCCTCCGCCGTATCGGACTTCGCACCGGCCCTCGTCTCCGCAGACTCTATATGAATCTAAGCACGGATGAGGAAATGGCTTCTGTCTCCACAATAATAATCTGAGCCCCAATACTGTCGTTGGTTGAGAAAATGACTCAAATGGATAGTGACGAGGAACATGTGCAGAAAGGGGAAGAAGTATATGCTATGACTCAAATCGGTTCTGTCGATGAGGCTCTGCAGCTTGGCATGGCGTCCGAGAGACAAGCACCTTCTCCTTGGACGCCTTCTATGCTCCGTTTATATGCTATTCTTTCTCTTCCCTATCTTGGGGCTTGCCTTAATGGATACGACCAGTCAGTCATGTCAGCTATCAATGCTATGGTTCAATACCAGTCTTACTTTGGAATGTATGCAGGCATCAATTGGTCATGCTAATGAAATAGGACACAGGCCGGTTCATCAACAGGAATTGTATTTGCCATATATTCGATCGGAACCATCCCTTCCTGCTTAATAGCTGGCCCTGTGAATGACCAATTCGGTCGGCGAAAGGCGCTCTTCACTGGTTGCGTTTTCATTGTGGTGGGTACGTGTATACAAGCAACAGCTGTCAATTTGGGCATGTTATGGGAGGACGCTTTCTCCTCGGCATGTACAACACTTGCTGGTAAGAAAAATCGTTGTCTGTATTAAAACACGTAGGTACTTGGGTTCTATCCTAGCTTCATGGGTCTCATATTCAACGGCTTACATACCATCTACTGATGCATGGAGAATACCCATCTGGTGCCAGCTCATCACCTCTGACATGATTGGAATTGGTATTTTCTTTCTACCCGAAAGTCCTCGCTGGCTCATGGCAAAGTCCCGAGTGGAGGAAGCCACCAAAGTACTTGCAAAGTATCATGGCGAAGGTTCGTGTCAAGGTCGTTACAGTTAGGCTGATGCAGGCTCGGAGAATAACGTGTTTGTTAAACTTCAACTTGCTGAAATGCAATCACAAGTTGAATTGGAAGGATTTAGCAAAAAGTGGTGGGACTAACCGGCCGCTTTACAACACCCGCCCTGCCCGAAGACGCCTAATATGCGTCGTAGGAATGGCATGGTTTGGTCAGTACTCAGGACAAGCCATTGTGGGCTACTTTTTGCCATTGATGGCCAAGACTGCCGGAATTGCCAATGTTCATACAGACTTGCTGATCAACGCCCTCCATCCTGTGGTTACATATGTTGCCTCAGTCTGTGGGGCATCGATGACAGATCGGTGGGGGCGCCGTGCATTGCTACTTTACTCGATTTTCCTTGTCTCAGTGTGCTTTGTCATATTGACGGGACTGGGTCATCTGGCCGTGGACAATCACAATCAGAAAGCAGGTTATGCGATGTTGGTCTTTCTTTATCTCTACGTGACTATTTTCAGCTTTGGATGGACGCCTCTTCAGGCAATGTAAGGTTTCTGTGAGAATAAAACTGACCAAAGGTATATCAGCGAGACTCTAACCACAGAGACTCGTCCAAAGGGCACGGCTCTTGGATCTCTCGTATCTTCGGTTGCATCAGCAGTTGGTACTTACTCAGCGTCAGCGGCTCTCGGGGCTATAAACTATCACTACTTTATAGTCTTTATTTTCTGGGATCTCATCGAATGGCTTATCGTTTACTTTTTCTTTCCAGAAACCCGCAAAAGAACTCTTGAAGAGCTTAGTGAGGTCTTTGATGCACCCAATCCCGTCAAGAAGTCAAAGGAGAAGCGATCCGCAGAGACTGTTGCTCGTACAGTTAGGGGCGTTGATAAAAAATTATGGATTGACGGTTCAAAGTAGGGTGCAGTCTGGTCCCTCTAGAATCTATATACGTCTTTCGAACGCTATTATGAAGCTACACTCGCGAATCCCTTGGATTATTTCAGATCTTGTAGAATACTGCCACTTGTTTCAAAGTCCATCCATGCGGTGGGGTTCTCTGTTTCGTCCTTCATGATTATTCTTTCAAAGTCAGTCTTGAGGCCTACTACGTTGTTATCACGGGCATATTCCTCCCACAAGGCAATCATCTCGTTGAGCTTCTCCTTTCTAGATTCACCAAGATCGTTGATCTCCCCGGGATCGACAGTAAGGTCATAAAGCTGCCACACCTCCGGACCTTTAGGGGCATATACCCAATTGATCTTCCAATTTCCTTTGCGCAAGGCCGCTTGTCCATTGAGTTCCCAGCCAGTCACATGGTCTTCTGCATGGATTCGTGCAGCAGTACCTTGAAGAAACGGAACCCAAGAAATGCCTCTAATGTCCAACACATCACGACCATTGTATACATTTCCAGGTTTTGCAATGTTAGCAAGTTGTAAAATGGTAGGCATGATGTCCATGACTGTGCAAAATTGATGGCAAATTGCTTCGTGATGCTCTTTAGCAGCTTTCATGATCATAGGCACACGGACCCCTCCTTCCGTCGAGAAGTGCTTATATAACCTTGAAGGAGCCGTCGAAGCCTGGGCCCACCTTGTACCATACCATGCATAGCTGTCTTTGCGACCAATATTGTCCAATGCGTTGTTATAATACTTTTTAAGATGGACCATGAGTTGGTCGCCCATGACCGGGCGAGTCTCCATGGAAGCTCCTTCAGCCCCGTTATCCGACACGAAGATGATCATTGTGTTCTCATAGAGTCCATGCTCTTTCAAGTAGGATAGAAGCTTCCCAATATCTTCATCCATACGGTCAACCATCCCTGCATAAGCCTCCATAGACCGGGCTGACTTTGCACGGGTGGGGGCATCCATGGAGCTCCACAAAGGGTAATGAGGTGCTGAAAATGGAAGATAAGCAAAGAAGGGCTTCTCTGCAGGACGCTCTTTCATGAATTGTAGCATTTTGTCAACATAGTAATCAGACGAATAAAAGTCGGACGGCAGTGTTGAATTGTTTACATAGCAACCGTCTTCCATATGCAAAGCTGGCCAAGCAGTCTCCATAGATCTTGGTTAATCATTTTGCGGTTCCAGCTGTGGTTCCCATCCATAATGGTTGGCACAACCAGGTAAAAGAGCGAATGACCTTGTGAATCCTCGTGCAATAGGTGAATGCTCGGGCTTCAGTCCTAGATGCCATTTCCCAGACATCATGGTATGATAGCCTTCATCTCGCAAAACTTCGGGCAGGGTAGCAATATTATCTGAGATATCCTTCGTGACCTGGCTTTCCCTGATGTGCTGGGCTATGCCGAACAGTCTCCATTAATTGGCCTAAGCCAACCAGATGATGGTCGGTCCCGCTCATCAGCATTGCGCGTGTGGGGGAGCAAGCAGCAGCAGTGTGGAAATCGGTAAAACGAGATCCATGCTTGCCAAGCTGATCCAGACTCGGGGTCTGGATCTCTGATCCGAAGCAGCCGACGTCTGAGAAACCGAGATCATCTGCGACGATAATCAAGAAGTTTGGTCGGCCTGTCATTGCTTTATTCAGCTCGAGTTGGAAACGTGCTCAGGAAACTCAAAACCTTCTTCATCGCCGTCCGCCGAATGTCCGCTGTCGGCTAAAGCGGCGGCCGGCACCTATTGTGGGGTAACGGCGGCCATCGCTTAACATTTACGTCCCCCAACGTGACTAAATAGACGAAATCATCTTATCGAAGGCTGCTTGTTGAATAAGGTAGGTGCTCCTAGGTATGACAGCGCGACGAGCCCGATCAGGTTGTCTAACTTGCCGATTGCGAAAGATTAAATGCGATGAGAAAGCAGACGAATGTGGTAATTGCCAGAAGATGGGCATCCAATGTGTACGTTCAAACAACTGGAAACTCGTACGCTCGGAGAGAATACAGATGGCCAAAAGGAATGCTGCATGTCTCTCTGGAGTGACTCAGGCCGGATATGCACGAACGAGAGCCGTTGTAAGCTGCGCAGGCTGTCGACATGCCAAAACGCGGTGTAGTGGCGACCGACCCATTTGCGATCAGTGCGCCGCGAAAGGTATCGCGTGCGAGTTTGGCGATGTACAGACGGCTCCAAAGAGCTGTCTTGCCGAGCAGAGTATCGTGCGGTCTCTAGTAGACATCTTTTTTAAAGAGATCGCCCCCACTCGTTGCTTTGGATTCATTCACAAGCCATCATTCATTCAACACCTGGATGAAGGGCTGGAAAATGGGAGCGAAAGGAACGCCCTTCTCTACACTATATGTGCGCTTGCTACCAAGTCAACAGGCGCCAAGGACATGTGGCATGCCGGTTGTGAGTGGGCAAAGCAGCCCAGATGATGATTTTTAAAGATATCTCTTCCATCTCCATAAAATTGCTGACGTGTGTGGTTCTACTTCATGAGCATGAAGCCCGTGTGGCAAATACTAGCGGATGCTTTTTGCTCTCTGGACTAGCAACAAGGCTGTCACAGGCGCTGCAACTTACTCACGAATACGATTCCGATATTCTGTGCACCACATCCTCAAAGAATGCTACGGAAAAGGAGACTCGCCGTAGGCTCATGTGGGCTTGTTACCTTATGACGTTGCTGTTGCATCTGGCGTGAAGCAGCTGCAAGTTATTGACGAAAACGACATCAAAATTCAGCTTCCGTGCGACGAGCAGCACTTCACATTCCGGGAAGCTTGCGTGACAGATTCCCTTATGCCGGGCACCAAAACGGACTTGACCCTTGGGGACTTAAGGGCAGAAGCTGGAGCTCTTGGATACCGCGCGTACTACATTCGCCTCTGCTCCATCCACACACGAATACAACGGTACGTCAAGAAATACAAAACCCTCAAAGCTCCCTGGAATCAAGAATCAGAGTTTGCTTGTATTGTTGCAGATTTGCAGCGCTTCAAGGTCACACTCCCCCCGAAACTTGATCTATCTTCAACGACCATATACATCCGCAAAGAACAGGGTGTACTTTCAACCCTCATTCTCATCCATGCAACCTACTATCTATGCTTTTGTGATTTATTTCGGATTTTTGTTACATGCATGATGTTTCCGCCTACGAGGACGAATGCCATATCAGTGGTCGCACCACCAGAGTTTCTATCACAGTACCAACAGTGGTGGTATGACTGCGCTTGTTGCTTGACTGAGTTATTTCGTATAGCTCTCCTGCATACACCTGAAGCAATGTCTGAGCGGGTAGCGGCGATTGCAGCCCATGAGGCAACTAGAATCCGGCTTACGTATGTAGCAGAGTTTGCCGAAGAGGGTCAACAAGAAGCGCTGAAGCCGGTAGTGCTGCGAATGGTCCAGACCAACTTGTCTTATCTCCAGGTCATGCAGAGGTTGCACCCTTCTATTGAGCCACTCTACGCCTCTGCAGAAACAGTCTTCAAGAATTCAAAGTTGTTTACCAAGCCGCATACTGCCTCTCAGCAGCATGAATCTTTGAGTCCAAGTCGTGAAGAGAGTGATAAATCGCTGACCTACAATTTGCATCCGTTTGCGCTGTTTCGACAATTGATCAGTGTGGTGGCTGACAAAGACGCAGAACCCCAGGCTCACGCGGCACGGGAAGGTGGCGAGCCAAATGCTGCGTCATACTCAGGGTCGGACTTTGCCATTCCCGACAGCTGGCTGCCGGATTTTGCAACTCAAGCTCAACAGGATGTATTATGGCCGTGGACTGGATATATTGGGGCCCCACAGAATGGTCCCAATGTGGACGAAGACCACTCCTTTCTGTCGCCTTTTTACCCGGCCATAAGTCTCCAACACTGATTCCAGGGCTGCGTTTGCTATCATGCACTGTACATATCACGAACTCTGCTGTACATAATCTTCACCAAATCGTTTGTGATGAGACTTCCTCTTTGAGTAAATCCGTTAATTGCGGAGTTCTCCGGGATCTCCGAAAATCCTCCGAGCGGCTTACAAAACTCCCACAAACCCACACCGCCAATGCCACTTCCCAAAACATTCAAGCTTGCCTCTGGGTACGAAATCCCCTCATTGGGGTACGGCTGCTATGCCACCACCCCCGCATCGAACGCCTTTGCTCTGAAGCATGGTCTGATGCTTCTCGACACTGCCTGGATCTACAATACAGAGATCGAGGTCGGAAAGGGGATCAAGCAGTCTGGCGTACCACGGAGCAAGATCTTCTTGACTACCAAGACGACCGAGTGGCATCATTCTCCTGCCATGGTGAAGAAGGGTCTGTATGATAGTCTGAAGCGGCTACAGGTGGATTACGTCGACCTTTTGATCATCCACTGGCCCATTGCCTACAAGCCCACCAAGGAGGGCCTCAATGTCGACCTCTACCAAATTGAAGACCAATTGAACTGCCAGCTGCATAAGGGAACTGCCATGTACGAGGTGGACAGCCATGGCAAGGCAGTTATTGACGAGGAGCTCTCCAACAACCATCTGGCAACCTGGCGAGCCATGGAGGAGTTGGTGGACGAGGGCAAGGTGCGATCGCTTGGTTTGAGCAACTTTAGCATTGCGCAGACGGAAGCTCTTCTTCCACATGTGAAGCATCCCATCACTCTCAACCAGTGCGAAGCGCACCCATGGCTGCAAAACAACGAGCTCGTGGAGTATTGCAAGAAGAAGAACATTCTCTTCCAAGCCTACTCGGCCCTTGGCACCAACATCAAGGTGACGGACGATGCAACCATTGTGCGGGTTGCAGAGAAGAACAAGATGTCTCCGCAAGCACTCGTCATGAGCTGGGCCGTGCAGCGGGGGACGTGTCCGTTGACCAAGAGCACGTCGGAGGAGCGCATTGTGGGCAACACGGCTGTCAAAGAGCTCTCCCCCGAGGACTTTGCCGCCATTGAGAACTGCAACCAAAAGGGCAAGAAGCGTCAGAACTGGGGCCATGAGGCGATGCACAAGAGCTACGACGATGTGCCCCAATAGCGTGGTAGACTAGAATGCAATCCCATTCCATTGTCCATTACTTCGTTGTACTATCCATGGAATCCATAAATCTGTATATCTAGGGCACATACCGAGTAAGAGCGATCGACCATGGTAGGCTTGTTGAAGTGCTTGCTGACTGTTAGCAAAGGAGGAATGCGCGACAGCGGAGAGAATACCTCTATAAAAGGTCGCTTGCGCAGAAGGAGGCCGCACTTCATGCGAAGAGGACGGCGCTACGAGAGGCGTTGGACGGGGGGAAGAAGCTGTCCAAGGACATCGCCGGCGATATGCAGCTGCATCGCGACTACAGATTCGACGAGAGCCAGGCAATGGCTGAGAAGGAGGCGGTTGACGACGAGTATGCGGCGCAGAGCGGGACGCAGGATCCTCGCATCGTGGTGACCACCAGCCGCGACCCCTCCTCCAAGCTGGCGCAGTTCTGCAAGGAGATACGACTGCTTCTGCCCACCTCCATCCGCATCAACCGGGGCAACAACGTGCTTCCGACGCTGGTGGCCGCTGCGCAATCGTCCATGGTGACGGATCTCATTCTCCTGCACGAGCACCGCGGCGTGCCCACCTCTCTCACCATCTCGCACCTCCCGCACGGCCCTACTGCATCTTTCTCGCTGCACAACGTGCTGCTGCGCCATGATATTGACGACCCGGGTCCCGTGTCGGAGGTCTATCCGCAGCTCATATTCGAAGGCTTCACGACGGATCTAGGGCGGAGGGTCGTGAGTATCCTCAAGCATCTCTTCCCGCCTGGTCCCAAACCAAGCTCCTCACGCATCATCACCTTTGCGAACCAGTCGGACTTTATTAGCGTGCGACAGCACGTCTATGCAAAGGGCCCGCAAGGCATCCAGCTGGCTGAGATCGGACCCCGCTTTGAAATGAAACTCTACGAGATCAACCTTGGCACGGTGGACCGCCCCAATGCGGATGTGGAGTGGCGCTTGAAACCGTTCATGAGGACCTCGAGCAAGAGGGATTACCTGTAATTACATGCTTTTCCATAGACGCCTATAAATGCCCGTTACTTGTACAACTCCGTTTGATCTTCGTAAAGAGCGTGGAGAATGAGAATTCCTCTCGTAAGTCAGACGACCTCCGTCTTGATCTTCACAAAGAGTGTGGAGAATAAGAATTGCTCTCCCTGCAAGTCAAACATGGGGATATGTCTGTAGCCATGCTGCAGTTGCAGCAACGTAGAGCAATAGGTGGCAAACACAGCAGACTTGTCTTCCTTGCTCCTGCCCTTCTCCTCCTGGAGCAGCGAGAACCTCACAAACACAAGTTCAGGAAAATTAGTGAAAAAGTCGTACTTGAATTTCTCCTTCCATATCGGATTGAAGCCGTTTCCCTTCACCGTGCGCGTTCGATCGCGGAATGCCTGGCCGTCCCATAGAACCTCCACCCCCACACATGGGTCGAAGGAGTCGTCGCCTTTGAAATCTTTCGGCCGTGGTAATTGCTGTGCGGAAATCACTTCAATTTTGATCCTGATCCGGTTGGACGAATTCCATGCTTTTGCTTGAGGGGCGCGTAGCATCTGGGGTTTGAGCACATACCCTGCCTTCTCACTGCTATGGAAAAGTGCGTCGTTGATCTGGATGCCAAGGTCATACGTTTGCCAGTTCAAAGCAACCATCTGGACACCACGTCTCCAGAAGGGCAGGGGATCGAAGTTTGTCGACGTAATTCGGTATCCTGAGGGGTAGACTCGCATCAAAGAACGCATGTTGTGCTTCTCCAGTTGTCCCAATTTGTCCTGATCTTTGACCAGAGATTGGAATGACCTCTCCGAGAAGCTGAAGATATGGTTCGTCGTTTTGCTCTCTGGAAGTGCGAAA
>JAABUO010001343.1_pt1 | contig 32768 bp, 28 predicted proteins | sample 5559291 | NCBI WGS metagenome assembly JAABUO01 (sample SAMN10711878, study PRJNA513372) | rock metagenome | isolation source: Antarctica rocks | place: Antarctica: Victoria Land, Finger Mt sud | reverse complement strand
TCTCGCTGTTGTTCGATCAAAGAATAGACTCGTAGAAGCAAGAGAACGACGAGACGTTAGACGTCAGCAAGAGTTCAAGGATTCTACACAAAGAGAGTTCTCACAATATGAACAGATACTGATGGAGGCGGAACAACAAGGGCTACAGCAGAGGATGAAGCAGGGGCGAAATCGGGGTCGGAATCGGGATCGAGGTCTCACACGGGCAAGAGGTGAAGGACAGCAAGGTGGAGGGCAGCGAGGTGGAGGGCAGCGAGGTGGAGGGCAGCGAGGTGAAGGGCAGCGAGGTGGAGGGCAGCGAGGTGGAGGGCAGCGAGGTGGACGTGCTGCCACACCCCCTTCCATCCAAACGGATGCAGGCCTGTTTGCAGCGTTTCATATGTAGCGAAGGAGGTGCTGAAACAGCGATATTGAAGCTCTTTGAACACGAAATTGAAGCTCTTTAGGTTGCTCAGAATCATATGTAAACCCTTGAATTGCCTACTAAATTTGGTGTGTAACTGAGTGATGCGCAATGGAAATTTCAGGTTTCCCCGAGGGGGTGTACGTGTAAGCAAAGGGGGGTGTACATGTAAGCCAGGGGGGTGTACGGGTATTGGCTCCCAAGATTAAATAGACTTCTCGTTTTCTCCGGAAGAAAGCAATCATTAGCACGACTGTATGAGTTTAATCATGATTCTTGTGAAATAGAAAGAGTTAGATAAAACTTCTAAATATTCTTAACCCACTACTTGATCTAGGTATCTAGTTAACCTGAAGACTTAACTTTCAGTAAATACATTTTCCGAGATATCAAGTTCCCAAAATTCCTAAGCGTCCCGACTTATCCCCGATAATTAAGGACCTTCGCTCTTTGTAAAAGAATCTACAGCACATATTCAATTATCTCCCGTATCTAACTTAGAGTTTACGCCTACTGTTGTAGATCGAACGATCCCAACAAACAAATCCCTTATCGCAAGCTCAAAACCACCTACAAGTGCGATCCTCCGTCACCGAAAAGCTCTGGCAAGGGGAAACCGACAACCACCCTTATCGATCCTCTCATCGCAACCAGATAAGCTGCCACGATATCGTCGTGCGCGTCAACCCCTCCCCAAAAGATCCGAAGACGCCCGTTTCGGGTACCTTCATGCCAGCACGCTGCGCGCCCTGCATGCGGCGTCGACCGAGGTTCTTGACGTAGAGAATTAGGCTGAAGCTGCTCAAGCCATTTGTAGCACTGATACCGCGCGTCAAAAAAACACTGCAGAATGGACGAGTCGTTCCGATATGTCGCCAGCTTACAAAGAACAGCACCTATTACCCCCCCCCTGCCATGCACATAGAGGCGCTTCTCTTGCTGGTGGGCTCCACCTTTTTCCGTTTGGCTAGGGAGGACTTTTGATGCTGGGGGTGGCACATCAGGGCTGGTTGTTGGGTGAGTGCTTTGGGACTTGCGTGGGCGATGGGCTGCAGGTACTGGATAGCGATTTTCTTTTCTTCTCTCCTGCTGATTATGCAGAGGGTGCCTGATCTTGCACGTCTTTTTGTGCTTGTTGATAAGGCTTGTGCTTGAAGGCTGTTCGTGTCTGTGGGTAAGCAGCGCGAGAATGGGCCGAGAGAGAGGTGGGTTTCGATGGCGTTTCTCGTATGTGCTATCTACTGCGGTGCCTTCAAGCTTTGTCTACATAGGACGCTGTGGTCCCGTGGTTCCTGGCTGTCATCCATTCTCTCTCTCCACGTTCGTTCCCAATACCCAGCATTACATTCTCTCAACCCCATCAACCACCAAAACCCAAAACCAACCCATACAATGCACCTCCCCCTCCCCACCCTCGCCTTCCTCCTCACCCTCCTCCTCCCCACCCTCGCCTCTCACGACGGCCCCTACCCAACCTTCTCTCCCACCCACCACAAACCCCCGTTCCCCACCGGCACCGGCACCGCCCCCGCGACCTGTCCCACCAAGACAATCACCAAGACCACCACAGTCACAGTCACAACTACAGCCACAGGAACAGGAGGCTTCTATCCCACCGCTACAGGCACGGGCGCGAGCAGTGGTACTGGCGTGTACTATCCGACCGTGGGACTGCGGTATGTGAGGCCGAGGAAGCAGAGGAGGGAGGGATTCAAGTGGTTTTAGGCGGGCCGGAAGGGGGCTCGGGGGGGTAATTAGGTGGTTTTAGGGGGGGAGTAGTGGGATTGGGGACGGTTTCCCACAGACTTATTTGCCATTGATGATTCGTGGGGAACGGAGGGGAACTGAGCCGTCAGCAGCTGGGCTTGTGGAGTGAGGTTTTTAGTAAATTTCTTGGGTGGTGGTTGTATAGACATGTTTTTTCCCCATGTAATACGAAGCTTGCCGGAAGGGCTCGATTGCTATGGTGATTTATAGATGGGTTTTCTTCTTGGAACATGGATAATCTGGATTATATATATATTATATACACCCCCACACCCCGAACTGAAGATTGGAGATTGCCTTGCCTCAGGACCTCAGACGTGTGGGGCTTAGCCACGCACGTCTGAGGTCCTATCATCGTCTGCAACCCCAGAAAATCCCTCCCAAGATCAACCTCGTCAATCCGGTAGACAAGACAAGCATAACGGTTTCGTAGAGGCTCGGCCGCCGGATGCTGGAGTCGTCCTAGACATGACGGGTCCGAACGGGTTGAAAGGGTTTGTTATCTTTGCCGTGCAAGGAGCGAAGCGACTGCAAACCACAAGAACTCGTTTGGCTCAGATTGATATAGGATTACATCATGATGATGACAATTTCTTCAATGGAATGAAAGTTCAATACCAGATTCTTCGAGGATCCCTTCGACGGGTCCTCTCCATTTGGACCTTCATGACATGCGAATTCGTCGAGGTATGTATAGAAATCGCATTTCATCGACTCTTCTTAAAACAGAAATCTTGACAACTAAAAAATAATGACAGTTTCGTAAAGAGAATCCAGGCGAAATTTTCATTGGGCCCAAAGGAATGCCACCTTCTAATGACGGAGACTATCGATTTGAGTCTGATGAAGACCCCCCTGTGCTGCCTATGGTCTTCAATCAGCACTTCTATGGATGTAGAACAGATTGTATTCGATCGCAATTAGATGTCCTCCGCCTCTTTCATGATTGTCGTGGTCACAACCACTGTGGCAGATTCAAAATTCTTAATCGGCTGCCCAAACGATTGAGGAAGTGGGATTTAGATCAAGATCAGGAGAAAGACCAAGCTTGGGGCCTCAATGCAGTCTTCGGAGTTTCCTTTCTAAGAGTCATCCTGTACCACGCTTTAATTAGCAACGCAGTTGCTTCTACTGACTGATTTTGACGCCACATCACTAGCTTGAGTTAACCTTAATTATTTGATCTGTAAAACGGTTGGCTCTTTTACCGAAGTCGCGGAAGCCAAACCTATTACAGTTAACCGTTCGATTTTCAATGAAGTTCGGCTCACCTACTCGCTCACCTACTCGCTCATCTACTCGATCACCTACTCGCTCATCTACTCGCTCACCTACTCGTTCATCTATCGCTCACCTACTCGCCCATCTACTCGCTCACCTACTCGTTCACCTACTCGCCCATCTACTCGCTCACCTACTCGCTCATCTACTCGCTCACCTACTCGCTCACCTACTCGTTCACCTACTCGCCCACCTACTCGCTCACCTACTCGCTCATCTACTCGCTCACCTACTCGCTCACCTACTCGCTCATCTACTCGCTCACCTACTCGCTCACCTACTCGTTCATCTACTCGCTCATCTACTCGCCCTACCAATCTCTCTACCAAACGCCCTACCAAATTCCCTACCAAACGCCCTACCGAATTCCCTGCCAAATTCCCTACCAAACGCTCTGCCAAATTCCCTACCAAACGCTCTACCAAACTCCCTACCAAACGCTCTATCAAACGCGTCGATCGAACGCATAAAACACGTCAAACAGTGCTTCAAACAATGCTTTCTACATGGCTTGAGAACAGTACTGTTATTCCTGTGATTAGTAATCTTCGCTCTCAGTCGAAGACCGACGCTAGAAAATTCAGGAGATTCAGAGTATTTACTTCTTCCCACTTCTTTCTTCCTTCGTAGAACAGTTTCTACTTTCTATTTCGTACGAAATAATGCTAACTGACTCAATAGAACGCACTCTTCATGGCTCGATATCGAACTTCCTACTGATCTTTCTGCTGAGCTTTCTACTGACCTTTCGATCAAGCTTTCTACTGACCTTTCTACTGATCTTTTGATCGAGCTTTCTACTGACCTTTCGACCGAGCTTTCTACTGACCTTCCGACCGACCTTCCGACTGACCATTCTACTGACCACCCTACTCGCCATCCTACTCGCCATTCTACTCGTCATCCTACTCGCCATTCTACTCCCCATCCTACTCGTCATTCTACTCGCCACCCTACTCACCATCCTACTCGCCACCCTACATGCTCACCATTCTACATGCTCACCATCCTACTCATCATTCTACTCACCATTCTACATGCTCACCATCTACTCGCTCACCTACTCGCTACCTACTCGCCCACTCAAATTCCCTACCAAACGCCCTATCAAACTCTCTATCAAACGCTCTATCAAACTTCCTACCAAACGCTCTACCAAACGCCCTATCAAACTCCCTACCAAATTCCCTACCAAACGCTCTACCAAACTCCCTACCAAATTCCCTATCAGACTCTCAACCAAACGCTCTATCGAACTTTCTACCAAATTTTCTATCGAACTCTCTATCGAACTCTCTATCAAACGCTCTATCAAACTGAGCTTTCTACTTGAGCTATCGACTGAGCTATCGACTGAGCTTTCTACTGAGCTTTCTACTGAGCTATCTACTGATCTTTCTACTGTTCTTTCTACTGATCTTTCTACTGACCTTTCTGCTGATCTTTCTACTGACCTTCCGATCGAGCTTTCTACTGAGCTATCTACTGACCTTTCTACTCATCATTCAAGAATCAAATTTGTTCTCTATTGAGCATCAAATATGACTCTATCGAACAGTCTTTATGATTTCTACATGACTCTCTACATGGCTCCCTACATGACTCTCTACATGACTCTCTACATGACTTCCTACCAAGCTTCGAATTGCTTCGCAATCAAGGATCAAATTTGATTTCTATCGAGCATCAAATATGAGTTCTACCGTACATTCTACGTGACTTTCTATCGAACATTCTACATGACTCTCTATCGAACATTCTACATGGCTCCCTACCGAACATTCTACATGACTCTCTACCGAACATCCTACATGGCTCCCTATCGAACAGCCTTCATGGTTCCTTTCATGACTCCCTTCATGACTCCCTACCTCATTAGTTTATCCATTAACTTCCCCATTGACTTTCCCGTTGACTTCCCCATTGACTTTCCCAGCGCATATATTAAATTGTGTAAATAGCTATTATTTAGTTAGTCAAATTGATTAGTAATTAACCTATTATACGATCGCAATAACAAATAAGTTCTGAGTCAGCAATAGCTGAAAACTGCGTTGCTTTCCATTGGTAACAGACTTGCTCGGGCAGCCAACGAACCTAGTACTAGCAGGGCCCATAGTTTTCTGGGGACTATGGTTAAGAAGATGGCCTAGGGACTGGCAGAACGCATCGGTGCCCCTCTTTGGTGTGGTGATGCTGTTGTCTTTGTTCTGGTCGCCATTTAAGCACACGTGGAGCATGGAATCTACAGTAAAGAGAAGTAAGACTGATTAAACGTGTGAGGCATTGATTGGTCATGCATCGATATTGTCTCGTGATCCACTATCTCGTGATGTTGCATGTGTCATCCTGTGACCCGCATTATTAACGTTCGAACTTCGCTGAGCGTGTCATGAATTGAGGATGAACGGCAATCAAGAAAGAGTCACAAGAAATTGTTGCAACCCGATGTAGCTAATACTAATAGGGTAAGCTAGGTTGGTTCTCGTGGAGAGGAGTGTCAAGGATCAATGCAGTATAATTCTGATTGCAACTATGTATTCTAAGTCTTGGTAGAGATAGAAGATTGTATAATACATATATAGTTTCCCCGAACAGGCTAACACGTGACCGACGGCTGACTAAGGCGCCGCTACTTTGCTCCCGCGCCAAGGCTTCCCTCGTTACTCCCCTGTGCTCCCTCTATACTCTCTCGTGCTCTTCTTTGCTCTCTCGGTGCTCTTATATGCCCCTTTTCTACTTCCTCGCTGCTCTGTTATGCTCTCTCTCTGCTCCCTGGTGCTTATTCCTGCTCTCCCATGCTCCTTTACTACTCCTTCGCGACTGATTGTCTTCTCCACATCAACTTCCTTTTTCCTGGCAGTTCGCTCTCGATATTGTGCCCTTGCAAGCTGAATCTAACAAACGTCTCCATTGAGTTCTTATTTGGATCTTGATCGTATAGCCTTGGTCGGTATTCCTTAGGCTCAACCAAATCCCCTACAAGGTATTCTAGACTCAGTCCTTGTTTCTTTTTAGGATTGAAGTCGTAAATTCTAGATACGTTCGTTATAGTCGTCAATTTTGAAGCCTCTTTCGCGTGTTCAATCCGGCAAGATAGTCGTAAAGATCTCTATCTTCGCATATTCCACAATATGATTCGCTGGTATTGAAAAGGGATACCAATCTATCCCGGGTTCCTTTTCATGTTCATCATCTAAACGATTACTGAAAGAGATCCTTGCGGCGCTCCAGTAGGCGCCATTCTATTCCCCTTCCAAGGTGGCCATATACGAGTGCAGTGTTATTCTTGCCCTTCGCACCGGTCGTTTTCTTCGGCCTATTAGAGGAGGACTTCGGATGTAGTCCCATTCAGCGGCGACGTCGTCTCGTTCAGAAGGATCCTTGCCTGAGACACGAACGCGAAGCGAATACCGTTGTCGTGTTTCAAGCGTTCGCTTGAGAGTCTGATTCGATATCATGGACCGGACGAATCTGAGTAGAAATCCCATTCTTCATAAGGCTTGCGGACCACCGCAAAGGCGATCTCCTCCATGTGTCTGCCGATATGTTTATCACGGCTGTTGTTTTTGCCCCCTGTCTGCTCCCCACAGAAAACACACACACCAGTCGCGTTTTCCTTGCGTTTCCACTCTTGGAGGTCAGAGTCAAATTCCCCAGGTTCCAGTTCATGCCATCTGATCTCATGCAGTAGATATGATCGTCTCGAATTGAACTGCGTCGTAGGCTCGTCACAGTCTTCCACGGTGCACACGTAAGGCCGAAGGTCTTGGAGAACGTGGATTCTATATTTGATATTAGCCACGCAGATGTTTAGCATGAGGAGGAATTACTGCCAGTCGCGCCGTCGCAGAACTTCAATTTTCTGTTCACAGATGTCACAAAAGAAGCGGAGTGGTTTAGGGGCCTGATCCATGATTTCTTTGTCGGCATCAGCCGGAGGGTATCTCTCTCTCTCGATGTAGACCGGAGGCGGTGGAAAAGCCGCGCTCGATTCACTGAAGCTAGCAGAAGACCGCCTTGATCGGTCATCTGGAAAGGAAAGGTCTTGGTCTTCAACATCGAGGCGGTCGGATCCATGCAGGGAATTATTCCTCTCCGAAGACTGGGATTGTACAGAAGCAGCACGAGATTTCGAGCCCTTGACTGTCCAGAAGCCCGCATTGGCGTGCGAACTTGAGAATTCACGTTTCCGGTATGGGCAATCCTCAAGCTGGTGGTCGGATTTGCTGCAGATCATGCAAGCTGTTCGAGATGAGCGTTGCTGTCCGAATCTTGACTCCCCAGGAAATAATACTGGGAAATCATCAGGATCATCTCGCTCGCCTCCCTTCACGTTAAGCACGCTGGTGGGGCGAATTGACAAAAACATGTGCCGCAACTTAGCGAGTTTCGTATGAAGGTCGTCCTCTGCGGCAGATCGTCCATTGGAGCCTTGAGAAGAAACAGACCCGGTCCGTTTATACTCTGGGACCTTGCGGGGTCGGTGATTAGCACCTTTGCTAGCTGAGCCAATATCTTTGTCATCATTTTCCATTAGAGCAATCTGCTGCTGCTCCAGTTTATCGATGGTCTTTCTAATATGCGAAATATCGTTTGAGAGCTTGCGTTCAGCGCCTTGATCTCTGAAGAGCTTGATCTTGCAGAAGCAGATCTCGGCGGTTGGGCTTAATAGTGAGTTCGGCGTATTGTAGGATATAATCTCTGTTTTAGCATAAAGGCGGACAGGAATGCCTTTTACGCCTTTGGAGTGGCAAAAATCCGTGGAGAGAAAATTAAACCGGATTAAGATAGAGCAAGATACTGTAGATATGTCAGGGGCGGGGCTCCAAGTGACGGAGAAGTAGTCCAAAGAGGCAGCCTCCAATTCGATGCGGGGCTTCCCTATCTCTGTATATCCTCCTTGATTTAGGCCAAGGTATTCTACCGCTTGTAGCTTCCCACTACGTTGATAGGTTTCGGCCAGTCTACGATCCTTGTTCCAAAGTTGCCAGCATGCTGATGGGTTCTGTCTCTCCTGCTCGTTATCAAAAGAAATACGAACGACAGTCCGGTAATGGGAGAATCCTATACTTTGGAGCCCCCTCTTACTGTCACAGATTGTTACTGCGTAGGCCTGCCCTTTGTTAAGATAGGTGACTGGGGTTTCGTCCGCTTGTCCGATCATGGCAGTCGGAGCGTTCAGAGTCACATGGTATCTGAACTCGTAGGACGGCGGACTTGTCATGTGAAGCTTCTGCTGATGTGTGAGAAGTAAGTCCCTTCTACTAAAGCATCGAGTACACTGCTCGCATGTAAATGGATTCTCTTTTGTGTGTGATCGCTCATATCTTTTGAGATAAGTATGAGGCCTTGGTTTGTCCGTCTTTGGGGGTGGGAAATTAGGTTTCATGCCATCTTGTGTACTGCCTAACGGCTTTGGGCTTTGAGCAACGTCATCTATTGAACTCCGCCTTTTACTAGGAGGCGGGCGACCGTGTCCGCTAATTTGGACAAGCTTTGAGGTAAGCTGGTCGCCACGGTTGTGCCGTGCGAGATCGAGACGGTCAGCTCGAGCGCAGTTGGCTTTCGCAAGGCGAAGGGCCAAGTATGAGGGCAGTGAAGGGTATCTATCCAAGATATTGCGCAAATATATTTGTGCCCTTGGCTCGAGGATTGTAAGATCTATGACTGAATTTCGAGGGCTTCCAATGCTTTTGGGCTCTTCAATCCCCTCAATGTGTATGGTTCGAAAGACTTTCAGGCCTTCCAGCTCCTTGGCCGCAAGATCATCGCTTGAAGAACCAGACTGATTCCTTTGCGTCGGAGGCAGAGGCACAATGGAAGGCACAGCGCTTTGATTGAGCCAAGCATCAAGGGGAGTGGCACCGCTGTTCCAGTCCATAGCAGTAACTCTCTGAAAATTGAATTCTTTTGACTCCCTTTTTCCGCGGACTTTTGCGGGACGATTGACAGCCGCATCAAATTCTGCGGCACCGCGTTTCGGTGGCAAATTGGACAGTTGGGCATGCTCATTAACCTCAACGGCATCCGGTGGATTGGGCCTGCTACCGTACAGGGACATATCTTCGGCAATCTGCTTTTTGGCTACTTCCTCTTCCTCTGATAGTACGGTTATGCGCCTAAAGGAGTCCTCTAAGTTGTTTTCCAATTGAAAGGACTCAAGACAACAGGTCTTACTGTGAAAGGTCAGACAAATCTGTTACAAAATACTCGCGATGATATTTTACCAGTATAGTGTGTTGGAATTCCCCTCAGCACGTGAGCCAGCGCCTGAACAGCCGGGGCGTGGACAAATCCCGGACTGCATTTTTACATAGGACATGATCATTGACATTGAAACTGTTGCACCTTCGCGGATATATCTTGTCCAATGATCTCTCTTGATTATGGCTTTTTTGTTGGCGCTGTCGATGATGTGATACTGGGAATTCACAATCTTGCTTTCCCCGGGTTTGTGTCTGAAGTGCGCGCGGAGAAACCCTTCAAATGGCTGTGGCTTGCGAATCAGTGTCTCATCTCAAATTGTAGCATGGATTGAGGTTCTACCTCCCAGTGTCGGAAATATTCGTAAGGAAGCTCTTTGATTTCGCCAAGTGCGTCTTCAAATCTAATGTTCGATTCCAGCAGATTTGTCGGCCTCGGAGAAATGTTTTGTTGCATTTGCAGCATCAGTTGGTACGTCTGAAGATTTGATTGGAGGATAGCTCGAAGAGATCCTTGGATCTTCTCGGAAAATGCGTTGAGATAGTCCATAATTTGCTGTCCCAAGTGGCGTACTTGGACGACCGAATGGTCCATCCTGTCGACTCTGGCGCACACTGATTCCAATATCTCATGATCGGCCACTTGCGCCAGCTTTGTCCGATCATCCATACTCTGAGTGCGTTCTTGTACGGAATACAATGTGGCATGGTGCTCTGCGATCTTTCCCTCCAAGCCTTGAACGCTGCTTCGCATTTCCGCATTAATCCTGGATAAGGTTTTACTAGCCAGCAACAAATTAGCTGATCTGCTTCCATCCTCAGTCCCTGGTGATAGAACCACTCACGAGGTTTGCATTCCAAGAAGAAGATTGATGCTAACGTGCTTGGCCGCAACAAGAGCTCGTAGCTTTTCTACCTCCTCGGCAAATATAACAGACCACTTCGTCTTTTGACCAATGGTATGCAGCGAATTCTGCCTTGCCAACGGTCCCAACGATGATTCGTAACGCGTCATCTTCCTGGTAAAATCCTCCAACGCAAATTTGCATGCCATAGCCATGGCTCGAATCGCATTGACATGTTGAATATTATCCTCATTAGGCTGAAGCGCTTCCAAATGGGAAAGCGTAGTTGCCAGATTTTCGAGCTCGATGGCGGCGCTCTGATAGTCACTCGCTGCTCCTCCAGCATCCTTCAGCGACTTACGTACTTTGTTAACAAGATCTGTAGTTTCGTCAATACAGGCCCACAGAACTTTCCAAGGATTACTTACTAATGGCGCTAATAAAGTCACCGACTGAGAATCCAAATACCGGCGTGGCCATTTTAAACGCTGTGCTGGGACTTCCTCATCCGGTGGAGATCGCGATAGAATATCTCTCGCACAGGCGACCGCAGTAGAAGCCAGTATGCCTTGGGCAGCAGAATGAAGAGATCGAGAATGTTAAGCCGCCTAGGGGCTGAATTATATGGAATGATGGTAGATTGATTACTATGCTAGGTTTTCTACTACGAGCGTATGAGAGCCTAACAGAAAAGGCTGCAAGATCATAAGGCTGAGCTTCGTCAAGAAGGGCCGAGGGCCCGAGGGTCGGAAGAAAAAGTCGTTGCCCACCAAAAAGAACCATCACCAAAAGATACACCAGCCTTTGAATTTAAAACTCAAGGCATCTACCAAGAGCTTCGAGTCATGAAAAGGGATATGAGTTGATAAATCAAGGCTTCCTTTCTCACATTGTACATATAGCCGAATGATAACGCAGGTCTCATTGGCGGCACAAGGGGAAGCTATAGGCTTTCAGCCCTACATAGCGACGTTAAGCGACGACGTGCAGTTCATGAGCGAGCTGAGCTCCAGACTCGCCAGAATAGCCCCCATCAGACATGCCTTCATCTCTTCTTTTCCTTAGCCTCGCATTTGCGAGGCCACGAGGTCCCGAGGCCGCAATTGATGATAAAGAGCACCCAATCGTCCCTGTATTTATACGCTGGGAAACCGAAGTTGAAGCACCCACCGTCCATGATGTACCAGTCCTTCCGTGCTGTGCTGCTCGGCATTCTTGTAAGTAGAACTGTCACCGGTCAAGGATGCGATCCGTCAAACCCTTTCGGTGCGAACTGCGACAGCAGCCCTCCAGCGATCGCCATCGATGGCCAACTACACCTCTGCAACATGATCCTCAATCAATGTCCTGGGGCTTCCCAGCCTCTCAAGGTAAAGTCCATCTTCTCATTCTCAAAATATGCCTATCCCTTTCTGCTTGATATCTGGCCCCTCTGGTTTTGCCCTTACTAATATCAGGCAGGTTGGGTGGATGACTATTGCAAACAAGGATGTGCTGACCAGAAAAACTGCTGCTCCTCCTCTAACCCCCACGATTGCTTTCAACCCTCCTCCGGCACCGGCACCTCGCCCAATTCTGATTCCAACTCTGGCGCTAGCAGCGCCAGCCAACAAGCCGTTCCCACCGGCGCCTCCCAATGCACTTTCATCGCAAACCAAGTCAGCGCCTGCGAATCCTCCACATCCGGCTTCAGCAACCTCCCCAACTCGGTGCAGGCGAGCTGTTATTGCTTCAACCAGGACGGTAGCTATAACGGCACCGTGTGGGATAACGCCGCTACAACTTGTTATCAGGCTCTGATGAGCGAGACGGCGAGTCCGAGTCTGTTGACTGCGTATCAGCAAGGCGTTGTGGGGGCTTGTACCAAGTTTGTGGATCCGGGGGTTTTGAGCAAGGCGGGCGTGAAAACCGGTGCTACGGTAGGTTCTATCATTAGAGAAATCAAGCTTGGGAAAGCACGCCGCTGAAGCACCAAAGGCCACTACTGGATCGTCCACACCAGCCACACCCACGGCGGCACAAACCTCATCTGATGCGTCTGCTACTGCGAAGACCACCTCAGCGACTAGGAGTGGGGTTGAAAGAGTGATCCGAGGAGATTTCATGGTGAGCCACAATCTGAACAGGTTCGTTCAAGCCTTGCTGGCAGCCAATAGCTTGTTTCAGCATTCGTGATTGGCTTCTATCTTGCAGTCTCTTGAACGCTTTAATCTGGCTCAACTCGCCAATCTCATGTCAGAAGCACTACGACTGGGTGTTACAAGGCGGCGGAGGGTAAAGTGAAATTCCAGACATCAAGCATGAAATACATTTCGGAGTGGCTGCAGGGGAGCGGGAACTGGAGCCAGAGAGCTGGGGCTCGCGGTGGTGCTGGTAATGGCGCAGCTCTAATTAGCTGCAAAGAGGTTGGTTGGAGATGCGAAAGGGAGGTTTTACTTGGAGCAGAGCAATTGGCGCTGTGGATATTGCGAGCAAGCAAAAAATCTAACTTAGGCTAAGTTAAGAATGCTGGGCTACGCCCCCGTTTCCCTCGAGCAGCCCACGAAAGCAGAAGCTGTTGTACGCCCTGTGTGATAACGTCCTTGCGGGGAGAGGACTGCAGCGTCCAGAATGCCTAATCACGGCTTCCATCAGGCGGAAGATTCGAAGACGCAAAGCCCAGTATCCTCTCAAAAGCGCTTCTCCCTCCCACTCCTCTACCTTCCCTTGCCGTCTGTTATCTTTCGGCCATCCTCGGTGTCTGGTATGCTATACAAAAACATAGTCTCTCCACGCGTGCGTGTCCTCTGCCAAAGTCCAGCCCCGCCAGTCACTTTCCGCGCATGTCTTCCATTCTAACATGCGTATGGCTCCTTGGGTCAGAACACAGCGCAGTCGTGTGGAATGAGATGACTCCTGGTTAGGGACGACATTAACTCCTGGCTCCTCATCCTTTTATGACTTCTCAAATCTGGATCCTCTGTACTCACTCCTAGCTTCTTCGTTCACTATTGGCACCCTATTTACTTCTGGCTCCCCAATCCACTATTGGCTCCCACTTCTGGTTCCTACGTTGAGAATTTACTTTTCACCTCCCCAAATGGCAACTAGCTCCGATGAGAGCATACCATACAAGAATGTTTCATCACTCAGGCGGCACCCAGCACTTAAGACAGGAAGATTCCCCGACAAAAAAAAGAATGTGATATCAACGTCAACGCAGATGTATCGTCAAGAGCTATGCGAACTTTGGCAGGAATGTATAAGAAAGCGAATAAGATGACAGGGTGTAGAAGCTCAGTGAATGTGCGGAGTCCAGAGGTGTGCAAATGTAACGAATGTGTATTGAGCTCACTGCTGAGCCTGCTATCGCGCTACTGCTGCGCAAAAGCTGTTATCACTGCTATCAGAGAAGTATCACCTAGTTTAGGTTATCTCACATGCTAAAGAGACATCGTTCTCCGTATTTCACTACTCTCTTCCTCGCCTTCTTCGAATTTTTTTTCTTCGTTCGCAAGCCTCATCGTCGCTCGCTTTATCTCTCGATCGTCTTCTTCGACTTACAAGAAATAACGCCTTCATAGGGCTGATAGGGCTGGGGCCCGCTAGTAGAGTTCTACCTGCTCGCTCCTACATAGATAGACTCCTAACAGCAACAACCAAAATATCAATATGCCCCCATATAACCTCGTATTCCAACAAAAGAAGAAGTAGATCTTCTACTAGAGTCTCACCTTGTCATGAAACTTGGGATGCGCTGCACCCTGAATTGGATCAAAAACGACCCCCCACTCCCCATATAGGACGAACACATCTCGACGTTGAGTCATATATCGCACAAGGGTCGAGCAACAAGATCTGGGTAACATAAAAATATTCAGTGAATATTATGACAGCCTCGTACCGGACAATCTTCGGAGCTTGCATTGTTGGCGGAATTAGCGCCCGGCTAAAGCGTTCCAGATTCTGGTCACGTGATATTCAGTCGCTTGGAAAAAAGAAAATTCTTAACGTTCTTTAACAGCTACGAAGACTTCTTTCTAACTTTAAGGACTGTTTCCTAGTATCGAGCATATCTAATCAATGAATATACAAGTTATTTTGATCACATCGATGCTTCGAATCAACACGCTAGTTTTCAGCCCCATCGAGTCGCAATATTCATGTCCTGCCATCGGCTCAAAAAAACTATCTGCCAAACATATTGTCGATGTAGTTTAAAATACCAATATAAAGTCTGAAGTCTACGATGAATATCGCCCAGTACATGATAGAATTTGAGTAAATCTTTGGGACGATCTAAGGTAATTGACGAACACTAATCAAACCCTCATGTCCTCTGTATCTACAACTCCCCCCCCCCAATCCCATCCTCCATCTCCCCAATCCCGCCCTCCATTTTCCTCTTCGCACGCTATCCCGAGAAGTACTCCCGCCTCCTCCCAAGATCTTCGTCTGTGCGAAATTTACATTGAAAACATTCTAGGGAATACATGGGACCGCTGCATCTTGAACACAGGTAGAGAATGTAGATCACAGAAATAAAGTAGTCAGGGCGTACACTAAGCCTGCAGTGTCAGAACTAGGCTTGCGTTGAATGTAGAGAAGGAGTACACAGGGAGTTGTAACGCTAGAAGAGACGAGGTATGCAAGTATTTGTGGACTGACTTCGAAATTAAGGGCTATGGGGAAGAGAAGAGAAAGATCGACCTTAAACCTGGCACAACACCTCCCTTTAGCCCCTTATATAATATATCAATCGAAGAGCTTCGGGTCTTACACAAGTTCCTCGTCGACAACCCAGACCATGTTCCCTGGATTAACCGCGAAGTGTCCTTGCACCAACTAAAGATAAAACCCAACCGACCTTTCAATTCTTTACAGCTTTGACATTGAAAGGATTGGGAGTAAAGGTTCCTTGAGGATCGGCCAGGGCCCTTTGCCTCCCGATCTTCTCGTACTTGGCTCGCTCTTCGTAGTAGAATGGCCAGCTCTTGTCCATATCCCAATCACCGTACGAGGCCCAGAGCACACGCTTATCCTGCTTGCTATACGGGCTATCCTCGCCGCTCATGAGCTTGTCGTTGATATCTTGCCAACCTTTCGCGAGCTCTTTACCCCTCGCACCCTCTTTGTGGAAGCAGTCCAGCACCTGGGAAACCGTCGAGTCTCTCCAGCTGTAGGCCGTGCCGTTGTTCCGATTGGCATAGTACTGAGAGAATTTCCCACCGAAGCATTGGATCTGGACGGAGAGAAAGCAATTCTCCCACAAAGCGAGATGGTTGAACGACGGAGCCAAGACCTGATGAATTCGGTCGGCGACTTGGTCGACCCATTTGTCTTGCACCAGCGTCGTCGAGTTGGTCATGTAGGTGCGCTTCTCGTAAGGGTGGTCGAACTCGCGCTGACGAGTAAAGAGCCACTCGCCTGTCATCTGGGACATGGGTTCGATGGGCTCCGCGGCGTGGATACACCAGTACTTCAAGAAACTGTCGAGGTTCCGGAACTTTTGAAACCATGCGTCGACCTTGTCGGTATACTTGTCCTCCGCGTTCATGGGGACCCACTGTGCGTATAGGACGACGGATGCGGGCCATTTGGTGTCTCCGTTCACACCCACGGCTTCGGCAATGCGCTTGAGGATTTCCGCTAGGTTCTCTTCTAACTCGGGCATCAATTTGAACATGGGGAAGGAGGAGCTAAGCACGCTGACGCACAGATCGAAGTTTCGTGGAAACTCCGGGTCGTCGGCCATCGATGCTACTTCGTTGAGAAGCAGTTTCAGCACCGTTTCGTTGTATAGCCAGAGTCCTTTGAAACCGTGCGGCCTGGGCCCCGTTTCAGGGAAGTCGTGATCCGCGTTGCGATGAACTTCAATGGTGTAGTGCGTGATGACGCCGAAGTTACCTGGACTGCCTCCCAAAATGGCGTAGAATAGGTCTGCATTAGATGCTTTGGTGACCTCTTGGATTTCGCCGTCGTGGTTGATCATTCGGATGCCCCAGATGTGATCTCCTAGCAGGCCAAAGCTGCGTCCGAGTTGGCCGTATCCGCCAGTCTGACCGTGTCCCCCAAGTCGTACGTCGGTGCACTGTCCATGAGGCACGAAGAGTTGGTGGTCTCGAAGAAACTGGTTAAACTCGCCGAGACTGTGGCTGACACTGGCGTAAACCAGAGGTCTGTTGCTATCCGGAGATGGTAACCGTGGCAAAATCACCAGATCTTGCGGGCCTTTGTACGTCAATTTGAGATTGAGCTGAACACCCTTTCCGTGTGTAGAGCAGGCACCACTGTACTGGTGACCGCCGCTCATAATAGAGACTGCGTATCCCTGACCCTTTGCGTACTTGACTGCTTTCTGGATGTCATCGTCACTTTGAGGAAAGGCAATCAGGCCTGGGAACATGTCGTGGTCAATCTGGTGGCTCGACGTCGCATATACCACATTGTTGGCATCGTATGCCTTTCTTGAGATAGGATCAGTAGTAAAGGGGTATTGGAGCCCTTTGAAGTCTTGGATTGTCTCCATTCTCTGGAGAGGTGAAGGTAGGAGAAGATCTGGCTTGCTTGTCAGTAGCAGTCATGGCACCGGACATCGTCTGAGTTATATATTCCTTGATCTGGCTCGATGTTCCGGTATTTAAAAAGACTGCGTATGTTCAGCTCACCCCTTATAAGCCCTCTCTTGTCATCTAAACAAATCCTCAATATTTCAGGCAGTCACGTCAGGGCTAGTACAGCCAATTCTCTGATCAGCATTGCCCCAATGCATTTTGGCAGCAGTATTCCAGCCAGCCATATGGGAGCTAGGGCCTTGAGACAGCATGTTTCCTAACCAACCTTATCGCAGTGCATGTGTACAGCAGTGCTTCAGCCAGCCATCGCCTCGCGAGGCTACGCCCAGCTGAAAACTACCCCGCGAAATCTGATCAACTTAGACGGCAGAGGAAGCCCCACTGGGCTGAATTCAGCTGAGTTCTGCGAGAGAAGGATGCACCCTTCCTCGTTTACTGGTTCGCGAAGTCAGACGCGAAAGTATTTCTCCGTGCCAGTTAGAACTGGGCGCTCACACGTTGCCGTCTAAAGTTGACCAAGACGACTCCAGAGGCTAGCCACCGTAGAGGCTGCATGATTGGTGCATCAGAGCACGACAAGGAGGCGCCTAAGCAGAGGGTGAACAGCATAAGCGGTGGATGAGCGGGGCGGCCGGAAATGGCCCGCCTCCTTGCGCAGGCAGGCTCACCCTTAGTTCAGGCTTCCTCGCCCTCAGCACAGGGTAAAGCAGCAGCAGCTCAGGTTGGCGACCGTAACTGGAACTGGAGAAACAATCTTTCGTGTCCGACTACTTTCGAGTTAGTTTTTAGTGTGTCAACCGAGCATAAGCGGCCTTATTTTAGGTCGAGTCCCGACATTTCTACTCAACAGAACTACTATTAATTCTACCTCGTTACACATTCTCTATCATGCCTCATAAGAGGGGATTTACAAAGGGAACAGCTAAAATGGAAGCCTTGCGAGTCAGTAAGTCAGTAAGTCAGCAAATTCCTTCGGCAATTTAGATCTGCAGCAACGATCCTGAACGAGATCTCGGAAAATTCTTTACTTTCTATAGGAAAATCTTCAGATCTCATGCCGAATACAGTGCATTATATAGTCAAAGATGTAGAGAAGAAAGCTGAAGATAATAATCGAAAGCTTCTTGATCAACGCAATTTCGAAGACGTCTCGCGATCAGATAGATCTTGCATTCGGACGATAGCGTTGTCTCTGTCTCAGCGTCTAATCCGCTCAGAAAACAGAGCCTCGGGGCCATAGTCATAGATCAAAGTCACGCTCTTCTCATCGATCGTATCGCTTCGACGTTGCTCAAGATAAACGATATCGTTGACTTCAGAGCGTCGATGAGAGATAGAGAAGTTGCGAGGACAGTCTAGTGTCAGAAGAGAAGGGGAGTAAAGGATTTTGATGAACCTACAAACAAACTGAAACCTCTGAGTCATATGATCTGAATAGCTTCAAAGAACGCAGCGACAGCGATAGCGATAATAGTAATTCTGATGGGGATGAGGCGGTGGGTAGGCTCAAATTTGTATGTGAGAGGTGCGGGGTCCCCGCTTATGCTCGGTTGACACACTAAAAACTAACTCGAAAGTATGCAGGTACGAAATTTGATCCTTTGAAGCACTTTGGTGGGGAGCCAATCAAGATGGCAAGGCTGGCGCTAAACCATCCGCACCCTTCCATCACGTGTCCCTTAAACCGTCGTCATGGCTGCCCACATCCTGCCATACCAGGTATACGGCCACCTTACCTGTTAGGGTACTAGGGAGCCACGGGAGATGACTAACCAGGCCAATGGGGACCTGGAGATGAATATTTAGATTTCCTAGTGCGGGGTATTCTAGAGGAAAATAGGGGTTTTTCCGCAATAATCCCCAATTGCTTCAAAAATCAATGAAACTCCCCTCCCCTCCCTGTGTATGCCCCCTCCGCTTCCCCCCTTCCTATGCATGTAGGGCCTCCCAGCAGGCCTCAGTTTTGCAGGCTGCTAGCCCCGTACACTGTTCAGAAGTGCACCCATACCAGGTTTGAACAGTACGTTTTCGTTGTTTCTTTGGCTGACCATTCATTACCAGTCACCTCGCTCAATGCCTTGCGTTTAACCCCTTTACCAGCTCCTGAAGTGAATCTTTTGACTGCTTTGCACGGGGTGCAATAGGTCTTTTTTAGGAAGGTCGATATGTAGAAGAAGGAGATTCAATCGAATCTAGTATTTCTTGAACCGACGGCTTGTTTTTAGCCTTTTGAAGCTTTTGAACAGCCTTCGGTGCAGTGTCTGGTACGGAAGAAATTTCTTCCTCACTGGCTCGCATATTGAGCTGAGTAGGTAGGTGAGTAGGTAGGTGAGTCGGTAGGTGAGTATGTAGGTGAGTATGTAGGGTGGGGGGTGGATGTAGGAAGCTGAGAACAGTGCAGTAAACAAATATTTTGGTGGGGTGCCTAAATAGGCTTAGCTTCGTTAATCCTGGTATGGCAGCCATAACGACGGTTTAAGGAATAGGACGACGCATCTCGACGAATTTGTATCATCAAGCTCAAAATTTCAACATCTTTCAAGATCGGACTAAGAACCTATGACATTCCTGCATCTTCATCGCTGTCGTTCAAAGAACTAACACGGTACCTTTTAATCATTACGACGGATGCAAAAAGATTCGAACTAGAAACAATACACATTCTGCTCACATCATTTATCTCGGAAATAACTAAAGAGCTTTAATCAGTTACGCAACATTAAAAGGGTTGAGTTTTATAACAAGCGTACTGACAATTACTTCAGCGAACTGAAAAGTACTAATTGTCGTTAGTGATGTACAGTTAAGAATATAGGGTGAGATTACTTCAAAAAGGGTTCGCTTTGATGCTAATACGAACGTGTGTGCAAGCTGGGCACGGTATGGTCAGAAAACCAGAGAGCTGATTGAATGGAATCACCGTTTAAGGATAACAAAGAAAACGTGGTCTGCGAGCTTGTGCGTTGACACACATTTCAGTGCGCGTGTAGAAGTGTTTTTGCGAGGCCCTACAATCCGAATGAGAAGCATTGGTAGTCCAACACATGATGAAAATGACGAAGCGGTAACGAAACAACTGCTTTCGGTAGCTTGAGAATTCTTGAGCGTAGATGATTCAACTCGTCAGAATAATCGATATGTTTTTGACTAATTGCTTAATTGCAATGAAAAGATTAACACCCATCTACCTACGAAACAGGATAGGAGCGAGTCTATTATGTAGACTGAGGTACTAAACGACAGCAAACTGTATGCAGGGTCATCGAAATCCCGCAACAAGTGAAGGCGGTGAGCGTTGAAAGACCGACGAGTGCTTAATCAAGTGTATTTATGCCCGCTCTATCAAATTTAGAAAGTTTGGGTTCATTGGAATTCAGAGCTTCAATGTAAATTGTGAAACATCAAATATGATGCAATATTGACTATCTCATTTAATTGTAAAGATTTGGACGATTTTGGTGGTTGGGTCCACGCGAGGACTTTACGGCCAACCAAAAACATGTGAGGGCTGCATTCATCTCTTGGCACCTTTTATGATCACTACCTTAGGTAGGCAGCAGGCGAGGCGTAAACTCCCTCGCTGCTCCCCCTTGCTCCCACGATGCTCCCTTCAAATAACACGTGATCGTCCGCTAATTACGCTGCACTAAGGCCCATTTCGTGCTTCTGCTTCCCTGTGCAGATGCTTTTGAATAAGAATCAAAAGACAAGATAAGACGATGAAAGCTTAAGATCTTTCTCTTTCTCCCTTCGCTGAAGTCGAGTCTTCTTTCTAACGTCAAGTTGCAGAAACGTTCTAATAAAAGGGAAGGGACAATCAAGATTACTTGAAGCTCTTCCCTCTTTTTCCTTGGAAGCAGTAGTTAAGGTAGCATGCGCCTTTCTCTCTAATACTTCTCTGAACGTCTCTCTCCCCCTCTCCCTCTTCCCCCCCCCTCGCTTAGTTTGTCTTTCTTTTTCTGACATATCTGGTACGACCATTTTTCATTGGCGTGCAAGTGGGTGTCCCTACCGAGGGTTGGCTGCGTGTGCTGCTAAAGCGATAAGATAATGAATTCAAGGAAATTCAAAATGAAATAAACAGATATGCTAAAGGAAGAAGAGGGGGCTTAAACTGAGAGAATCGTGAGTGAGTGGGTGAAGGAGAGGCGTTATTTGGATTGTAAATACTACATACGAGTTTCATGAGTATGAATATCAGAAATAGAGAAGTTGAAGTTGTGAGGTAATTCATTTTTGCCAAATGCGGAAGAAGAGAAGGGAAAAAGGAGACTGTTCTAATTTAAGAGATATTTGCGGCTTACTAACGTAGTATGTATGTCAGATATTAGAGTCGCAGATCCCGGTTAAAATTGGCTGTGGCTTATGGCTGAAGATGTTAGGAGAGGAACAGGAGGGTGGGATGGGCAAAAAAAGATAGGGGCAAGACAAGGTATTGCGTGGGATCCACTTGGCCAACTTTTCCGAGTCATCTCCGGTGGCTTCAATCGCCGTTTCGTGCCGGGGAATGGTCGTATTTTGGGCAGCTGAACCCACTTATCGTAGTATGACGAGCCCAAGACATTACCTCAAAAAGCAATTTGTATTTGGACCTTTCCAGGCTCAAGACTGGTTTTTTCTTCCCCTGTTGTTTGATCTTGCGTGCGTGCATATTCGGCTAGGAGCATTTGCTTCTATGTAATGGCTTCAATGGTGGAAGGGACGTTCTGACTCAGGGAAGCATCAGGGCGTATGCAATCTGTGCGAGATGGCGTGGGTATGCTCACAGTGACGGACGATGCTTTGGATAAGGGGGAAACGTAGCAGCAAGATGGGCGGCGGTGTCAGGTTCGAGAGCTCATACGACAGACATTCAAAGTTGACCGCGTATGGAATTAACTTTGCACTGATACCGTACATCTCATTAGCAGTGACGAGGTGCTGACCCCGGCTGGGATAGATAGGGTAGCGCGAATGGGAACGTAGTCGTAATACGTACGGAGTACTACAGTCTGGATTGAGAGCTGTGCAGCGCCCCTGAACCTTGATTGGTGGTTGATGTCGAGCGTGCCACTGCAGCTGAAGATGAGATCCTTTAGGAGGAATAGACTCATACATATATATATTCGGAGATCTACTAAGATTGTCGCCTTGTCTCTAAACTTCCTAGAGCCAACAGGATGGAGAGCCCGGGGATAGAGATGCAGAATTTAATCCCCTCCCGGCGCTCATCTTGCAACGCTAGCGAGGCAAGTATCCCGCGACTGGGAACCAACCAACTTCAACAAAGTCCTTCGGGCGGGCAGTATGCGCCCCTGCACCCCCGAGACCCCCAAACTCTTAAAACCTCCGAAACTTTTGATGGTGCGGGCCAAACTCGCCGTCTTCTTTTCAAGCGGACTCTTAGATGGATTGGCACTGTCGTCTTTACCGCCTTGATCATCGCAACTCTGAACATTTATGAGGGAAAGGGCAATTTCTCATCGGATCAAAAGACTGTATTCAACACCATCATTGTAGCCTTGATCCTGGGCTTGGGTCTTAACCTGTTTGTTAGTCGCAATCCTGCTAAAGCAAAGCGTACTACGTATGACCGCCTAAGCACGGTGGCTTACTATCTCGCAGGAAGCATTCAAAGAATCAGCAAGAGTCTTACGATGGAGGATCCTGGCGGACGAGACCCACACCGAGCGGGAGACCGACTTAATCTTGGGTATCGAGAACTTGCTGAACGTGTGTGCGCTTGCATGGGAATCCGTCACTAAGCTAAGGATATTGATTCCTTGCATCCTATGGGTGAGTCGTCATTTTACCTTACTAAATGTTGTAAAGCTAACATTAACAATCTTTAGCTTCTGGTCAACCTTGTGAGTATAGCGTTGCCTATAAAGTTAATGTTACTCCTGACACCCGCTCCAGCTTGCGCAAATATCAGTCGCTCTAGTCAGCTTAACCTACACCGTGGATGATGGTCAAACCTACAACGATACCTATTTCACGAATGGCATGGTAAATGCACCAAACCTTACAAGTTACTTCAACTTCAAGCCTCTAGGACCTGAGTTCAATCAAGCTGTAGCTCATAGCTATGGTGAGACAACTCAGAGCGCTGGGGACTGCGGTCTATACGAGGATATCGCACAGGTCTATAACTCAATGGATAATCCTCCCTACTTCTGCCGCCGAACACCAGGCAAGCAAGAATTTGCCTACCGGTTTAAAGAATACAACAACGAGGACAGCGAAAGGAGGTACCCAGCCTTGACAAAACGGGTTATTACCGCATCATCCGGTGTATGCTTCAATTACACCGAAAATAATCATACCCTTGGTCCCGATCTCTACAATAACATGGCAGCATACAACTACACCTTCTCCAACTCCACCTACACCTCGACCATCTCGATTCCCATATCAAGTGAGGGATGGGCTGCAACTACATACATCTACCGCGGAACGGCGCTTCCACACCTCGCTGGTGTCAACAGCTGCGGGGATCGCTGTATGTGGATTTGGGCCCACCGAGCCTCGATCCCCGGAAATGATACATCGACCTTTTACCAATGCCCAATCACAATTAGTGAAGTGAGTAATACGACGACGGATCTGCAGGACATCCCGGACTCAGTGGCTCGCGTAGCAGCCGCGTCGATTGCTTTGCAAGGACGTTGGGCAGGGCCGAAAAACAAAAAGATCTGGACGCAGTACCAGTTCTATGCCTTCAAGTACGTCAGACACTCAAATCCCTCAAATCTCACGGGAGAGGGGACTAATTGGATTTCTCTGTCTGTTTTCTAGCACCCGTTGGGAAACACATGGCCTACGAGACGAAAAGGCCAGTGCGAATATGGCCGAATTTGCGCTTCGTTCTCTCGCGACAATGGCGGAACGAAACCCCTCTATCCATTTCTCGAGTCGAGTCCCTCATCTCGGCAGCCGCCTTAAAATTTACAATCACTGGCGCTTTGTCGGCGCGCTCTTAGCTTGTATCGTAGGTGTGGACTTTGCGCTTATGATTGCGATAGCGTGGATAACGAAGTCGGTGGTCGTGACGGATGATTCCAATGTGGTGATTGCAAGATTGCTAAATGGGGTGACGAAAGGTTTTGAGGAGAAAGCTACAATGCTTAGAGGGAAAATCCTATGCGAAGCTATCACAGAAGAACGACGCAGACGACGAGACGGCAAAGCAGGATGGGATGAGGAAGGGGAGACAGCTTATCCCAGCGATGGTATTGTCTACGGGCCCTTCAGGAAGGGAGATGGGAATTACGTTTTGGCCATGGGCGAGAGTATCAGCTCCCGGAACCAGTGGGAGGGTAAACGGCATCCTGACGGAAGTTACCTTTGATTCGTCAAAGGAAAGTGGAAGTTCCAGGCAGGGGGTTGTGCTGGCGCAGGCGCACACCAAACTCTCTCTTTCTGTTTCCATCCATTGCTGGCTACTACGTCCAGCATAAAGTATGCTGGCTCAAGACCCTATTTCCTTAATTTTCTCCCCGCTCTACGAACTATTCAATTTTCGGGATTCCACTATTTGACTGCGGAACATATGTATAGTGCATTTTGCGTATCCCTTCCGCCCAGCTAACATATTTCCAACATCCCCCCGCCCAGCTAAGTATCCGCATTCTCAACCGTTTTCAATATATATACGCAGGAAGTGTTTTGAGAGTCCAATAAGTAAGTAGACGTAATCAACACAAGGAAGATGGTGGCGATGGTGCGCCATCCACAGCACTTGATAGCCCTACAGTAATGTGCTTCCCGCTTTTCGGTCGCTACTCTATTCTACCTACATAGCTTTTGAAACCCGCCACGGAAGCCGGTCTGGTTGTTTGAGAAGAATCTCTGTTCCTCCTGACCCTCTTCCGCGGTGGTTGAGCGGGGTCGCTGACATGGGAATTCACTGTGTTGAGATACGAGGTCATATGGGGGCATATTGATATTTTGGTTGTTGCTGTTAGGAGTCTATCTAGGAGCGAGCAGGTGGAAAACTCTCCTAGCGGGCCCCAGCCCTATCTGCTCTATGAAGGCGGAGATTACCATCCCCTATTTCCAACACACTGCTGCTGCTGCCGTCGTCGTCGTCGTCGTCGTCGTCGTCGTCGACAGCCTCGTCGTTTTGTCTATTATATGTATATATTATATACACCCCCACTGCTTACCTACCTACCTACCTACCACCTAGGTACCGAATCCAACCAAGCACGTGCCAAGCCACCGAGCCACAGGGTACCGTATGTATCATGATCAATGCAGTACCTTACCTATCGGGTACTGAAAGGGTACATTCCACCCACCCCCAATTCCGTTTGGCTACCTGAAAGCTTGCTACGGCAGATCAGCAGCTCCACGTCGTGACAGTTTTACGAAGTTAGTAGAGTGTGTAGTTGAACTCTATAGCCTGATTAACTCTTCTTACGACTGCACTTTACTTCTTAATAACCTTCCCCTACAAACTCGCTCTACTTCCCCACCTTGACCTTCTAACCATGCACATCTTCGTCGTTGGTGGTAATGGCAGGACTGGATCTCTTGTCATCGATGAAGCGCTGAGTCGAGGTCGTCTTTCTACCGATCTTCCTTGATCTATTCTGACATCCCCTCCAGGCCACACCATCACTACCCTCGTTCGAGACCCCACCAAGCTCCCATCCAAGACTGGTTTAAGAACGATCAAAGGTACGAGTTGCGATCTAGTGTCCTAGAGCCACCAGCACTCACAGCATCCTAGGTAGCCCTCTGGAACTCGAAGACGTCAAAAAGGCGCTCGATATTACACCTCCCAGTGTTGTCATCGTTACGCTCAACACGCAGCGAACGAGCGATAATCCATTCGCGCAACCGGTGTCGCCACCACAGTTGATGACAGACTCGGTTGCCAATCTCATTACGGCATTGAAAGAGCGTGATATCTGCAAGCTTGTCAATCTTCAGGCTCACGGTGTGGGTGATTCATTTTCGACTTTGTTCTTCGCCATGCGATGGATGGTGAAGAAAAGCAACATGTCCTACTCATTCAAAGATCATGAGTCGGCCGAGCAGAAGATCAAGGCAAGTGGGCTGAAATACGTCTTGGCTCGCCCGACCAGGTTTACGGATGGACCGGCCGCCCCCATCAAGTTCTATGGCAATTCAGGTAAAGGAATTGGAAGCTTCGCTGGGATGAGCCGAAAGAGTGCAGCAGTGTTTCTCGTTGATGCGGCCGAGAAGGCTGACTGGGACGAAACCTCTCCCGTCATGTCAAATTAGACAGCAACATCTCATCTAGAATGATTGGCGCAGATTGTAATGAAATGAGACGAGTTCGCCTTCTACTCAGGCATATGTCACTACTGATGACCTTACAGCACTAAAGTATTTAAGCCCGTTGCCTTCTTACAGTCTCCATAACCTGGATATTGTACAAGAGTCCTGAGTATGAGGCCGGCGCCAATGCTATCCCATGGAAACTACCAAGACATTAAAACCGCAGGCGGTCACTATTCATGATTGTTACCAAATTTCGATCCAGGCCATGAGGCATAATTGACTAAAGTCACGAGTAGTCATGGTAGGGGGCGGAAACTACGTAAGCGGGATTTGACGCAGGACGGGAGCTGAGAATCCTGGCACTGCAAGCCAGCGGCGTTGTTCCATCAAAAACCTTCGAACCGCAACCATCCGGCGTTCTTTCCGCCTATCGGAGAATTTTGCCAAGCCACTGCATGGAACCCAGGAGAAGTTGAGAGGGGTATTTCGGCGGCAGGGGGCCAATTGATATGTTATCCCTTCGATTGGCTGCGTCTTTGCTCGTGGTTGTCTTCGCACTTCGTTGCATGACCAGGCCCATGGGATGGATGGGTGCTTTGTTTCAGTTTTCGCCATGCTGAACCGAAAAGGCTGGCACAGATGGATGTTATCTTGAGGCGTAGCGGCCATGGAAGTAGCGCTATTTCAAATACGAACTTGGGAGTATCTCTCCGTCTCTCTCTCCTGCTCTCTCTCGCTTTTTCCCGTGCAGTAAAGTCGACACGCAGCACATTTACTTGTCTTTGAGGGGTGTAATAAGACAACTAACGCCAAGATGCTTCGAAGAAATAATACAGAAGGTATTGAGCTTCTGGTTCTCATTGTTGTATTTCTTGCCTTTGCAACGATTGCCGTCGGTCTTCGTATATGGGCAAGAAGAATTAAACGTCGTTCCTTGGGCTTCAATGACTATGCCTGTTTTGTGGCATGGGTATGTTGAATATTCTCCGATATCGAAGCTGGCCAGGTGTTGACATAGGGGCAGGTGTTCACCGCTGGCTTTGTCGCGGAGCAAATCTATGGTATTAGCCCAAGACTAGACGAGGTTTCCATATATTCTGACGTTACCCCTTCAGCGGTCGTCGACGGAGGCGTTGGACAGCATTTGAAAACGATCACCCATGGTCAAATCTTCATAATCCTCAAGTGAAGCCTCTTGGAGCTTAACAGGCAGAATGTTGTGCTAACGAATCAGAGTCTACAAAGCCGGCTGGCTTCTTTGGGCCACTGGAGTCACAGCTGTGAGGCTATCGATCCTTCACTTGCTCTGCGAGATCTTCGTGACTGTACCGTTCCGACGAGCTGCCCACATCATTATGGTTGTCACAGCTATGTGGTACCTAGGCGTCTTTATCACCTTCTTCGCCATATGCAGGCCCTTTGATTTCGACTGGAGAAGCGATGAGCGGGGCGTCTGCGGGAATTTCTTTTTATCCTTCCTCTTGTCTGCCATATTCAACCTTTGTCTCGACTTGTGCATTATCGTCCTTCCCATGCCAATGTTGTGGCGATTACAGATGCCAATGAGCAGAAAGATATCGCTCATGATTATCTTCGGAATCGGCACGGTGTAAGTTCTCTTTCTACTATACAAATATTCTAGCTACTAAATCTATGCTTTCGCTTCAGCATTTGCGTCATCACTATGCTTCGGATCGATTCTGTTGTCAAATTCGCGTCACGAGCGGCACACAAAGACTTCTCTTATACAATCTTTTATGACAGTCTCTGGTCTGTTCTCGAGAACACGCTCGGTATTATCAACTGTACGCTACCGTTTATGCCGCCAGTGATCAAGAATATCGCGGACTCGAAGCTATGGCAATCACTCTCGAGTCAGGCCTCACGCCTCAACCCTCGTGGATATGGAAGCCGATCAGGCAATAGCTCCAAGCGCCCCAAGAACACTCGGCACTACGATCGCGACATTGAAACTTCTTTCAAGCCTTTCCCGCCTGCGGTCAAGAACATGAAGCCTCTTGGCTCCCACTCAGGGGATATGTATCCTCTCACGTCGCTGAGCACTGGTTCCGTGTCTGGTGTAGAGCATCCCTTCCCGGAGTTAATCCAAAAAAGTGCAACAGGATAGCATTGTCTCGATGCCAGTATTGCATACAAAGCGTGGCTAAAATCATACCATTTGCGTCTGTCTATATTGAGGGGCAGGAAAGCCGAAATTGTTATGAAGTTCAACAACGGCATTAATATCATGAAATTCTTTAAACGCTTTAACCTGTGTAATTTTAATTTGTACCGGTAACCTTGACAACGCTTCGGAGCCTGGCCTTATGGATGAAGCGACAGCGACTAGATTAAAGGAATCTGATAGGGCATTACAAGGCATGTGTCTAACTCTAACAGCCGACTACGTACAAGAAGTCTTAGATCACTTGGAGAAAATTGGACCTACACCAACAATAGACTCACGTAAGTCCGTTTCAAGACAAGACATAGTCTTGCTCCACTATCGTCAACCATTTGCTAAGTTTGCAACTTCTTCTCCAGTTCCCAAAGATATTCAGATTAACGTTTTGCGGCACGATCGCTGGTACACTAAGATCATAGACAACATCTTCAATGCCTCTTCCAGGCAAAATCTTCAAGCTCTGGACGCTGGGTCTATGTTACTCCGTTGGCAGACTGCAAATTCTTGTGCAACTGCTCAGAAAGACATTCGGCGAATTCTACTCCATCCACACGTCCGTCCATATCGCGTCAGGGCTGAATTGGGAAGAAACAACTGGCAATCATTGTATTCCCGATTGGCGACCGAATCATTGGTTCCGGGGAACACACCCGCACCGAATGTTTTTGGTACATATCTGTTGCAAGGTCAATGTCGACTGGGTTCATCTGAGCTTCAAAAGAATATGGTATACTGCGGCAAAGCACACGCAATGAACGCAGCCTGTAACGCAGGGTTGAGGAGGCGGATGGACTCCCTTAGAAAAGAGATTCAGAGGATACGCCAATGTCATCAAAGTGGCGCTCTTTATCCACGACAGAAGGTCATATGGGCATATGAACGCCTTACTCACAAAGATATTGAGAAGGTTGATCATGGCGTCCTCTCCGTACTTCCATTCCTCCATGGCGACAATTCATATTTTGCCCATTTTCATTGTCTCTTGGCGTTGGCTGAGGCGATCGAGGTCATATACTTGGGAACTCAGGTCGGTCGTGATTGTGCGCGGTTCAGTATGAGGTATGGAGGCGAGCTTGGTTTGAGGCTGAGGCCATCTGATATGCCTCAATCTGAACTTGAACCACTCAACGTTGCTTTTCCTCTTGCTCAACCTGTTTTATTGACTGGCTTAGGATATTTTGACTGGAAACCTCAAGATGTGCTTACATTCAGAGAAGTGTTCAAGCGCCAGGACAATGTCTACAGCCTCATTCAAGGCATTGACTGGAACTGCGTGGAAGAAGAGTTGCGGAAAGCAGGAATCAACAAATCTTCCGAGCGTATAAGGCATCTCTACCGGCAAATCTGCAAGCGCCCGGAGGCTGGTGTTGAGTCTCTGAGAAACTATAGGTGGAGAAAGCATTGGTCTCTAATATGTCATATCAAGACCTTTCTAGAGGGCAAGGGATTGGTTGCAGATCCAGAGGATGAGAACGACAATTACTATCATATTGCGTTTTCTCAATTCTTTGCTTTTCTTCGCCATCACGGATTGCGCGGAGAGGGCTGGGCTCAGCAGGGCGGCCAAACTTTAAGCTCCTGGCTTCATCACTTCGCTCGCGCAGTTCTGCCTGAGATGCTCTTAAGAGACATTTGGAAACACTTGAATTGTAAGTATATGAATTACAAATCGTCTCGAATAGTTTCATTAATACGTGTATCTTTGTCAGCAACGGCTCCTTCACATTTTCTGGTGCGAAGGATCTCATTATCTCAGAAAACGCTTCCTTCGTGTTGTAATGTACCATATTTACAAGCGAATCCAGCAGACTTGCTCCAACATAGATGATGCCATAATCTCAAAATTTGTCATGGACTGGGAGTTTTTCCTTGAAGTCTGGCACGAAAGCATGGCGCAGCTTTTGTCGGACGGTGTACCTCCTGGCAAAATACCAGCCAAAGGAGTGAGTGACATCGTCTATATCTGGGATTGGAACAGACAGCGCATCAAGGATGGGAACTGCCTTCCCAAGTGGACATATGACCCGACTCTCGACAGACCCCGTGATATTTCCTCAGAAGCAGTGACTTACTTTTCGCCGGGTGGCGACCGAGGAGATGGCTGGAATGATGTAGCAAATTTCGACGCCATTGATTGCCAGGCCGACGAAGAGGATGTGAGCGGACGCGATGATGAAAGCTTGTCCGAGCATGGAGGTTATCAAGACTCAAGCAATGGCTACGTCTAGCCCAGTGATGAATACCGCCTTAAAGTTTTAAGCTATTCGGATACAATGCTGACTCCGCGCCTCGACTTCGACATGATTGCACCTTCCGATGGCTCAAAGCTCCAAATCACAACTGGAGCCAGACAGAACCCTATGATGGGTCAACACCGTATCTCAAGTCTCCGGGTTCTTGTTCGCCATATGACAGATATGCATCGAGCAGTCTTCGCTGAAGGGAGCGCCACCCTTGACGACTTCTGGGAACAGCTCTTTCTTGACATGGGATCTGATGAATGGGGTAATCCATCGCCGAACACGCCTAAAGGTCTCAAAGAAAGATTTGGCTGGGTCTATGACTACATCGCCAATGGTCAAATGCCAGTCGAAGTTCTACGCTTTATGGACGCACTTCAACAAGCCTGGAACGAGGACGGGACAATTTTGAGGATCGCTACACATCCGTATGCCTCCAAAGCCGAATGTGCTATCGGATCAGTATTCCGTAGCTCTGTTTGATTTTCTCTTCGTTAATGTCAACCCCATAGCGCTCGGGCAGCCATTTCAAGACTTTGGCCATAGCGTCATTTTTAGTCATGATCCAATTGATCCAACGGGGGCAAAGGTCAGGATTAAGAAATGATCCCGGTCCTTTGGGAGGAAGCTTATAAAATGAGCTTACTTAAAAACGGTGACGGCTCGAAAGCTTTCGGCAACTCGATTCCTCGGAACGACCGCATTAAGACATTTGAGAACCAGACCGGAGTGAACGAGGCCGAGAAGAATTTGAAGCCTCGTGACGATCAGTCCGAGGACGACCGTTATATCAACAGCATACGGAGAGACAGCGAGTCCGAAGACAACGAGCCCAAAGACAGCGAGCCTGAAGACAACGAGCTCGAAGACAGCGAGCCTGAAGACAGCGAGCCTCTCGACGACGAATCTGAAGATAACAAGACGACTGAAGCCATTAAAGAGTTGATCAGCGCCTCCTATCTTGATGGCAACGCAAGTACATGGGCCTGGTTACATTTGCGATTCCCCTAGTAGCTGAGAAAGGGCGGTAACTTAGTTCTGGTGGATGCCATCACTCAATTGGACTCCGAGATCGTCAAGAAGAAAGAGTGGCTCACGCGCCTCAAGATGCGAAAGCACCTCGGAATCAAGGATTTCGTAGACGATGAAGATTTTCGTTACCACGGACGCCTTATACCAACACGGTACTTGAGCACTGGGACATATTCAAATAGGAGACCTAAATTATTCAAGCCAGGCGAGAACAAAATGCCATACAATCTTGGTTTCAGCACTTATCAGCAGCTCGTGAAGGTGAAGGACGACGAAGGATGTTTTATTTTCTTCGATGAGAATGCAATCAACTTTCGCGCAAGAGACGGAAACTTGTTGCATTCCTTGCCTGTGTCTTGCTCAAAAGGGCGCATGGTAGAACTTTACCATCGCGAACGCCATTTACTTCTGCAAGCAGCCGGTGAGAACATTGCATCATCTGTAGCTTCGAGTGACGCGGAGTCCGGACGTCGTAAACGACGAGCATTAGCATCCGGGCAACTGAAATCGAAACGAGTCAGAATATCACGAAGTCAACCCAGTCAGGCCGATCCGACGGTCCACGGACAATCTTGGTCCATGGAAGAGGCGGAGTGGCTGTACAATAGAGTCTTTGATGGAGAATCGGTCGGTTTCCACAATATTGCCAAACAAATGAATGGCCTTTTTGGCATTGACCGAGAGCCAAGGTCAATAGGATCTTTTGCCCGGCAGTTTTTGCAATGGAGAGCCCCAAAACTTTCTCCCAGTGCCTGGGCGAATTCTTCCGATCAGATATTGTGGATTGTGCGGAAAGCCAGCAAGGGCATGTTGTGGAAAGACATGGCGAATCTTTTCAACAAGAAGTTCAACTCGAACAGAACAGGCGAAGAGCTCAGAGCACGATATGAGGAGGTTCGGAGAGCCTTGGACCCCAAAACGCCTGATGCGGAGAGGCCAGATTGGGCGAAGATTAAGAATGAAACATTTGCTACTATTCAGGCGTCGGTTCGAGGCCGAAGGATTGGCCCCAAATGGAAGA
>JAABUO010001341.1_pt1 | contig 32792 bp, 33 predicted proteins | sample 5559291 | NCBI WGS metagenome assembly JAABUO01 (sample SAMN10711878, study PRJNA513372) | rock metagenome | isolation source: Antarctica rocks | place: Antarctica: Victoria Land, Finger Mt sud | reverse complement strand
CCACCCTCACGAGCGACGACGCATGACTCGGGGCCGCCGCGGGTCGCTAGCCCTTCGACGTAGAGCTCTTCCATCTCCTCCTCCATACCGGTTTACCCCGGCGCTCCGAAACTTGAGCCAGAACCAGATAATTTGGCAACTCACAGCTCGGTGTACACCGAGCCGCTCACATTCGGGAGGGTGCGCAGGAACGCGCCCAGCGCGCGTCCGAGGACGGAACCGTAGGTCAGGACGACAGCGAGACGGCGACCTTCGCGGCGAGCTCGGTCACGGAGATCCCGAACGTCTCGCGGACGACGACGCCGCCGGCGCGGTCCAGCTCGAACACCGCGTACTCGGTGAAGAGCCTCGTGACGCAGCCGAGACCGGTGACCGGGTAAGTGCACGCGTCGACGAGCTTGGGGGTGCCGTCTTTGGCGAAGAGCGTCATCATTACGTAGACGTCCTTCGCGCCGATGGCTAGGTCCATGGCCCCGCCGACCGCGGGGATCGCGTCGGCCGCTCCGGTGTGCCAGTTCGCCAGGTCGCCGCGGGCCGACACCTGGAAGGCGCCGAGCACGCACACGTCGAGATGGCCGCCGCGCATCATGGCGAAGCTGTCTGCGTGGTGGAAGTACGAGGCGCCCGGTGTCTCGGTGACCGGGACCTTGCCCGCGTTGATCAGGTCGGGGTCAACCTCGTCGCCGACGGCCGCGTGGCCCATGCCGAGCATGCCGTTCTCGGTGTGCAGGGTGATCCCCGCGGCGGGATCGAGGTGGTCGGCCACGGTGGTGGGCTGGCCGATGCCGAGGTTGACGTAGGAACCGGGCGGGATGTCAATGGCGACCCGGGCCGCCATCTCGGTGCGGGTCAGCGGGCCTCGATCCAGGTGCTGCTGGGGGCTCACCTCGGGGACTCCGCGGCCCGGTCCACACGCACGACGCGGTCGACGTAGATGCCGGGGGTCACAACGGCCTCGGGGTCGAGGTGACCGGCGTCGACGACGTCGTCCACCTGCGCGACGACGGTCGTCGCGGCGGTGGCCATCACCGGCCCGAAGTTTCGCGCAGTCCTGCGATAAACTAGATTCCCGGCCCGGTCGGCCCGGAAGGCCTTGATGAGCGCGAGGTCGCCGCGGATCGGGTGCTCGAGCACGTACTCGCGCCCGTCAATCGTGCGTGTCTCCTTCCCCTCGGCCAGCAGGGTGCCCGCGCCCGTGGGGGAGAAGAAGGCGCCGATGCCGGCGCCGGCGGCCCGCATGCGCTCCGCGAGGTTGCCCTGGGGGACGAGCTCGAGCTCGATCCGTCCCGTCCGATAGAGGTCGTCGAAGACCCAGGAGTCCGCCTGACGCGGGAACGAGCAGATGATTCTGCGGACCTGGCCCGAGGCGAGCAGGGCGGCCAGGCCGTGGTCACCGTTGCCGGCGTTGTTGTTGACGACGACGAGGTCACGGACCCCGGTGCGCCGCAGCGCGTCGATCAGCTCGACGGGTTGACCCGCGCCGCCGAAGCCTCCGATGAGCACGGTGTCCCCGTCGGCGACGCCGGCCACCGCGGCGTCGGCGTCGGGCGACACGAGCACGCCCATCACGTCCGCCAGGCGTTGGTGTGCTCGAGTTCAGCCTCGATGTCGGCGGCCGCGGCTTGTAGAGCGGGTACGAGCGCGACTAGGTCGCGCGCGGTGCAGCGTCCCGAGTGGTTCGAGAGGTTGATGGAGGCGCGCGCCCGGCCGACCCGGTCCCGCGCGGGTACTGCGATCGCGGCGAGCTCGGCCTCGAGTTCCAGGTCGACAAGCGTGTAACCCGCCCGCCGCCGCACCCGCTGCACTTCGGCGCGCAACCCGTCCGGATCGCCGATGGTGCGCGGCAGCACCTTGGCAAACGTCGTGGTGGCCAGGAAGACGCCCAGCTGGTCGGCGGCCAGATGCGCAAGCAGGTCGCGGCCGGGGGCGGTCGCGTATGCGGGTGCGCGCGCCCCGATCGTCACTGAGATCGTCATGATCGACGGGCCGGGGACGCGCAGCACGTCGACGACCTCGTCACCGTCGATCTGCGCGATCTGCGCGATCTGCGGGAACGCCAGCGACGACAGGAACGCGTACCCGATCTCCAACATGCGGGGCGCGAGCTCGTAGCGGTTCTACTTCGCATGGACGTAGCCCATTTTGTTGAGGGTGAGGACGAAGCGGCGGGTCTTCGCGCGGTCATCCCGGTCTCCTCGGCGCGCTCGGAAATAGACAGGGACGGGCGTGCTGCGGAGAAGACACGGATAACACCCAGGCCGCGTTCCAGGGACTGCGCGAAGTCCCGTGGGCGGCTCGTCGGGCGGTCGGCGAGGGCTTCCCGCCAGCGACGCATGTTCGCAGCTGAGCGTAGGCAGGCCATTTTGATCCACTCGCCTCGACCACGCCGTGCTCCTGACGATCGTCCTGCGTTGTGGAGGCGATCTTAGGAAGATCGGGATGTGTACGTCAAGCGCCCAACTGCACGCTGTGCGTTGCGCTGTGCGTATTGCGCCCGTCCGGTCGGTGTGCGAGCATGGCCGGACGGATTAGTGCCCTCGCGCGGATCGCTGCCAGCCCGCCGCGGGTCGCTGGGCACCGGCACGAGGAACCACGGCACGCCGCGCGACGGCCGCGGACGACCGCCCCATCGATGGAGGACCGCCACGATGCACCAGCCCCGATCCCGCACGAGCCACCTGTCGGTCGGCAGCCGACCGCACTCCCGCCCGAAGCGCCTCGGGGCGCTCGCCGCCGGGCTGGCCGTGGTCGTCCTGACGGCAGGCGCCTGCGGCTCGTCGGGCGGCGCCACGTCGTCCTCGAGCGTGCCGGAGTCCTCCTCCGCCAGCGGCGCGGGGGGCGGCGACACGTCGTCCTCCGTGCCGAAGTCCTCCGCCGGCGGCGCGGCCGGCAGCGGCGGCGGCGGCGGCGGCGTGGCCATCGCCGGCCATACCGTCACGATGGACGCCGCAGTGGCGGCCACCGTCCCGGCGTCCGTCCGCCAGAAGGGCGCGTTGGTCGACATCACGTACAACAACGTCCCGCCGGACGCGGCCGTCGTCGACGGCAAGCTCGTCGGCTGGGAGGTTGAGATCGGCCAGGCGGTCGCCACCGTCCTCGGTCTGGAGTGGCAGCCCACGGCGTCCGGTGCCTTCGACAGCTTCATCCCGGGCCTGCAGAACGGCCGCTACAACGTGTCGTTCACGTCGCTCATCCAGACGCCCGACCGGCTCAAGCAGATCGACGTCGTCACCTTCTTCAACGTGGGCACCGGGTTCGCGGTGAAGAAGGGCAGTTCGATCTCGATCAAGGCCCCGACCGACGTGTGCGGGCACAGCGTGGCCGTGATCTCGGGTTCGGCCTTTATCGATCAGCTCAAGGGCATCGACTGTGCCGGCAAGGCGAAGATCGACGTGCAGTCGTTCCCGTCGGACTCGGCCTCCGAGCTCGCGGTGAGCAGCGGCCGGGCCGAGATCTACGCGACCTCGTCCAATCAGCTCGCGTACCTGATCAAGCAGACGAACGGCCAGTTCGAGCAGCAGCCGCTGGACTATATGCCGGTCGCCGAGGGCGCGGGCGTGACGAAGGGGAGCGGGCTGTCCAAGCCCATCGCCGACGCCGTGGACGTGCTGATCAAGAACGGCACCTACGCCGCGATCATGAAGAAGTGGTCGATCACCAGCGGTCTTGTGGAGAAGGCGTCGGTCTACAGCAAGTAGTCCGATGCCAATCCCGACGGCCAGGACGGAAAGGAACACCGTGACCGCCCTCGACAGCTCTCCTAACTCGACGGGCGTGGAGCACGACTACACGGAGCGCAGGCCGACGGCCACCCGGGCGCAGTACGCGCGGGTTGCCCTCCGCTGGGTCGTGCGGCTCGTGGTCGTCGTCCTTGTGGCGATGCTGGTGCACCTCGCCGTCACGTCTAAGTCCATCGAGTGGGACGTCGTCCGTTACTACTTCACGGCGGAGTCGATCCTGCTCGGCGTCGTCCGCACCCTCGAGCTCACCGCGATCGGCATGGCCATCGGCATAGTGCTCGGGGTCATCCTCGCGCTCATGCGGTTGTCCGACAGCTTGCTGTTGAAGTCCGCCGCGTCGTTGTTCCTGTGGTTCTTCCGCGGCACACCGCTGCTGGTGCAGATCCTGTTTTGGTTCAACCTCGCGTCGTTCATCCCGCGCATCTCCATCGGCGTCCCGTTCGGCCCGATGTTTTACTCGTGGGACACGAACTCGCTGGTGACCAAGTTCGTCGCGGCCGTGCTCGCGCTGGGACTGAACCAGGGCGCCTACATGTGCGAGATCGTGCGCGCCGGCATCCTGTCGGTCGACCAGGGCCAGATGGAGGCCTCGCTGACGCTGGGCATGACCCGCGGCCGGGCGATGCGCAGAGTGATCCTGCCGCAGGCGATGCGCATCATCATCCCGCCGACAGGCAACCACGCGATCGCGCTGCTCAAGGACTCGAGCTTGGTCAGCGTCATCTCCATGACCGAGCTGCTCTACTCCGTGCAGATCATCTACGCGAACACCTTCCAGACGATCCCGCTGCTGATCGTGGCGAGTCTGTGGTACCTGCTCATGACCACGGTTACCTCGATCGGGCAGTTCTACTTGGAGAAGCGCTTCGGCCGCGGTGTGACCCGAACCGCGCCGCTCACGCTGTCGCAACGTCTCCGGTCCGGGTGGGACGACTCGGTGTTCTCCCGGATGGGATCCCGCGGATGACCGCCGTCGCCACGCGTCCGCTGTTGCGGCTGCAGGACGTCCACAAAAGCTACGGCGCGGTGTCCGTCCTGCGCGGCGTCAGCCTGAACGTCGACCCCGGGCAGGTGGTGTGCCTGATCGGGCCTTCCGGCTCGGGCAAGACGACGCTGCTGCGCTGCGTCAACTACCTCGAGTCGCCTGAGCAGGGACAGGTGATCGTTGACGGCGAGCTGATCGGCCACTACACCCGGGCCGGACGGCGGACGGCGCTGCCCGGTCGCGAGCTCGCGGTGCAGCGCGCCCAGATCGGCATGGTGTTCCAGCACTTCAACCTGTTCCCGCACATGACCGTGCTTGGCAACATCGTCGAGGCGCCCGTCCGCATCCAGCGGCGCAGCAAGTCCGAGGCGCTGGAGACCGCGCGCACGCTGCTGGGTCGTGTCGGTCTCGCGGATAAGGGGGACGCCTACCCGCGGCAGCTGTCCGGCGGCCAGCAGCAGCGGGTCGCCATCGCCCGGGCCCTGGCCCTGCAGCCGAAGCTGATGCTCTTCGACGAACCGACGTCCGCCCTGGACCCCGAGATCGTCGGTGAGGTGCTCGACGTTATGCGTACCCTTGCGGCCGACGGCATGACGATGCTCGTGGCCACGCACGAGATGTCCTTCGCCCGCGACGTGGCCGATCAGGTGGTCTTCATGGACGGTGGCGTAATCGTCGAGCGCGGCGCCCCGAAGGACGTGCTCACTGCCCCGCAGCACCAGCGAACCCGCCAGTTCCTGGCCCGGCTCATATGAGCAGCCAGCGGATCGTGCTCGGCGCGAAGGTGCCCAACAGTGGCCCGCTGCCGGCACGGATCGGTATCGGGACGATGGCCGCCGGCCTGGAGGGCGCCGGCTTTGAGTCGCTGTGGGTAAGCGACCACGTCGTGATGCCCGCGCAGGTCGAGTCGTACTACCCGTTCGCCGCCGACGGCCGTCCGACGTGGGCGTCGGACACGCCCTACTACGACGCGATCGTCGCCATGACTCTCATTGCGGCGGCCACCATACGGGCGCGCATCGGCCCCGCCGTCCTCGTGCTGCCGCAGCGCGAACCGGTCGTGCTGGCCAAACAGCTGGCCTCGCTGGATGCACTCAGTGGCGGCCGCGTCGAGCTGGGTGTCGGCGCCGGATGGCTCGCCGAGGAGTTCGCCGCGCTCGACGTCCCGTTCGAGTCACGCGGGTCGCGCTTCGTGGAATGGATCCAGTTGATGCGCGACTGCTGGACCGGCGACCCGCAGGCCCACGACGGACGTCATTACACGCTGCCGGCGGGCATCCTGACCCGTCCGGTGCCGGCGCACCGTATCCCCCTGCTGATTGGCGGGCACTCGCCGGTTGCGCTCAAGAGGGCCGGGACGATCGCGGACGGCTGGCTCGCCCACCAGGCGGCGCCTGCCCTGGACGTGGACGCACTGGCGTCGGGACACGCCGCGATGCAGGCTGCCGCCGCGCAGGCCGGCCTCGACCCCGATCCGCTGCGCGTCGTTCTGCGCATCATCGAGTCCGCAGGTCGCGCCGCCGAGATCGCCGTCGCGCTGCCGGCGCTGCGGGACGCCGGCGTGGACGAGATCATCGTCGACGTCGACTGGGACCGCAGCGAGGGCCCCGAAGAAGCGTTCGCGGCCCTCGCCGGGTCGGCATGACGGCGGTCATCGGTCCGGCCGGCGTCGCCCCGGTGGCCGAGCCGGGCAACGACCTGAACCTGCGCGCCCTGGTCACCGCCCCCGAGTTCGGGCCGGACGTCAGTGTGACGTGGGTGCAGCTGGCCGGCCACCACCGCCGGCTGCGCACCGACCGCTCGACCCGCGTCTACGCCGTGCTCGCCGGATCGGTCGAGGTGCAGATCGGCGACGACGCCCCCGTGACCGTCGGCGCCGGAGAGGTCGTCGTGGTGCCCCGCGGACATCCGTACGAGCTGGATGGCGTGTGCACCTACCTCGTCATCAACTCGCCCGCGTTCGTGGACGGCGACGACGTCTACTCCGCCGGGATAAAGGCGGCGCGATGACCGACCTGAGCGGTCGCGTCGTCCTGGTGACCGGTGCGTCGAAAGGCATCGGTGCGGCCACCGCGCGCACACTCGGCGCGGCCGGTGCGCACGTCGTCGCGCACTATCGCAGCGACCGTGCCGGCGCCGAGCGGGCGACGGCGGTCATCCCCGACGACCGCCGGCTGCTGGTGGCGACCGACCTGTCGTCCCCCACCGCCGCGCGCGACCTGTGGGCTGAGGCGGTGCGCTGGCGGGGACGGGTCGATGTGCTCGTCAACAACGCTGCGGTGCTCGCCGAGTCGCCGCTGGACGACGCCGACGCGGACTGGGACCGGATCTGGGACCTCACCTACGCCACCAACGTCGCGGGGCCGATGGCCGTGACGCGCGAGGCCGTCCGGCACTTCGTCGCCCGCGGTTCCGGCGTCGTCGTGACGATGTCGAGCTGGGCCGCGCAGCGCGGCTCGGGCAACCCGCACCTGACCGCGTACGCGGCGTCCAAGGCGGCTGTCAAGGCCGCCACCCAGACGCTGGCGCGGGCCCACGCCGCCGACGGGGTGCTCGGCTACGTCGTGGCGCCCGGCATGGTGCGCACGCAAATGTCGGAGATCGCGTCCGCGGCTAGCGGCGGCGAGGCCGTCGCGGCCGCGGGTCTGGCGATGGGGGAGTGGGTGCCACCGTCGGAGATCGCGGACCTGATCACGTTCCTCGCGTCCGGCACCCGGCGGCACCTCAGCGGCGCGACCTTCGACGTCAACGGCGCCAGCTACATCCGCTGATCCCGGCTTCGGCCCCCGCCCCCTGCTGATCGACAGGCCGTTGTGGCGCCTGGACGACCAGTACTGCCTGTTGATCACCGGGGGAGGGCGTCCTCAGGCCGTGGCGACCGGGGCGGCCGTCGGGGCCACCGCGGGCATGGTGGCGAGCGTCTGCTCGAACTCGCCGATGAGCTCACGGATGCGGGCGAGGCGCTCGCGTCCCTCGTCCCCCAGCTGGGCGAAGGTGGTCAGCGGTTCGCGCACGTCGCCCACCGGATGGCCGGCAGCGGCCGCCAGCGCCTTGGAGTAGCACTGGTGACCGTAGGTCGGGTGGCCCGCCGCGATGACGTGGTCGATGCGATCGATGATCATCTGCAGCTGGCGAGCCTCGTCGATGCGGTCCGCGACGAGCAGGTCCCAGATCTTGTAGCTGTCGACGACATAGTTGCCGTAGGGGTTCACGTAGCCGACCGCGCCGAGCAGGAACGAGTCGACCGGACGCTCGCCGGCGTACACGTTCATGACGCCGTCGGTGGCCTCGATGACGTCGCGGACCCGGGCGATGTCCTGGCTCGACTCCTTGATGTAGCGCACGTTGTCGAAGTCGCGGCTGAGGCGGGCGACGAGCGCGGCGGACAGGTCGACGTTGGACGTCACCGGGTTGTTGTAGAGCATGATCGGCAGCTCGACGGCCTCTGAGATCGCACGGTAGTAGCGGTGCGTCTCGTCCTCGGTGGGCGTGTAGTAGTACGGCGGCAGCACCATGAGCCCGTCGGCGCCGAGATCCTGCGCCTGCCGGCTGTAGCGCACCGCGTTCGGAGTGTGCGCGTTCATCGTCCCGACGAGCACGTGGGCCCGTCCGGCGACCGTGCGGACCGTGGTCTCGACGACGAGCGCTCGCTCGTCGTCGGTGAGGGTGAGGTACTCACCGGTCGTGCCGAGCACGATCACACCGGGGACGCCGGATTCGACCTGCCAAGTCATGAAGTCCGCGAGCGCGTCGGCGTCGATCGCCCGTCGGTCGGGGGTGAACGGGGTGACCGTAACCGAGTAACTGCCCCGGAAGCTTGCGACCATGAGTTATCCTCTCTGCGTACGATCGTGCGCTATGCGTGCACGTCCTCCGAGTTTAGGGGGCTGCTCCCACGTGGGCAACCAAGCTGACCGGTCCGGTCCGTCACCGGAGTACGACGTCGTCGTGGTCGGCGGCGGCATCACCGGATGCGCCACGGCGTACCGGCTCGCGGCCGCCGGCAGCAGCGTCCTGCTCGTTGAACGGTCGGACCTCAACACGCAGGGCTCTGGACGCAACGCCGGCAGCCTGCACGGCCAGCTGCAGTTCGAGCCCTACCGCGTCAACGGACGCCGGTGGGCGCTCGACTACCTGCCCGCGCTGCGCCTGCTGGTCGACTCGCTCGCCATCTGGCGCGGTCTCGATGAGGAGCTCGGCGTCGATCTGGAGGTCGCGACCAAGGGCGGCCTGCTCGTAGCCGACAGCGATGCGCTCGCCGACGCGGTGGCCGAGAAGGTGCGCTTCGAGTCCGAGCACGGCTTCGCCGCGGAGCTGGTCACCGGCGCCGCGCTGCGCAGGCTGGCGCCCTACCTCTCCGACAAGGTCGTGGCCGCGCACCTCAGCCCCGTCGAGGGCAAGACCAACCCGCTGCTGGCCGCCCCGGCGCTGGCGCGGGCAGCCGTGCGGCACGGCGCGGACGTCCGCACCGGGACGCAGGTGCTCGCCGTGGACCCGCTCGACGGTGGCGGCTTCGAGGTACGGACGAGCACGACGACGGCGCGGTGCGCCCGGGTCGTCCTCACCGCCGGGGCCGCCCTGCCCGCGTTGGCCGAACCGCTGGGCTTCGACCTCCCGATCACCGACGAGCCGGTGCAGGTGCACGCCACCCAGTCGGTGGCCCCGGTGATCCCGCACCTGGTCTATTACGCCGGTGGGCGGCTGACCCTGAAGCAGGCGGTCACCGGCACGCTGCTCATCGGCGGCGGGTGGCCCGCCACGGTCGACCCGGTGTCGGGGCACCCCACCGTCAGTGCGGACTCGATGCGGCGCAACCTGCGCATTGCCCAGGTCGTGGCGCCATGGATCGGCTCGGTGAACGTCATCCGCGCATGGGCGGGCGTGGGCAACGCGACGCCGGACCTGCTGCCGCTGATCGGAGAGAGCGCGAGCGTACCCGGTGCGTTCGTCGGCATGTTCCCGCACATGGGCCTGACCGCCGGGCCGCTGATGGGCGAGCTGCTGGCCACCCTGGTGCAGGGCCGGGACCCCGGTCGCGACCTCACGCCCTTCGCGCCCGACCGGTTCGCTATTCCTCGTCCGCCGCGGCCAGCGCGGCCAGCGGCATAGGCCGGAACGGCGGCTGCGGGGCGAAGCCGACCGGCCCGCCCTGACCCGCGCGGCCCACCCGCTCGTCCACGACGAAGCCGCAGAAGCGGCCCTGACAGTGACCCATTCCCGTACGAGTGAGTCTCTTGATCGCGCCCGAGCTCTGGACGCCGTCGAGCGCGGCGTCGATCGTCTCGAGGCGGACGCTCTCGCACCGGCAGACCACGGTGTCGGCCTCGGCGAGCTGGGAGTGCAGCAGCGGAGCGGCATAGGTGCGCCAGAGCGCGGCCTGGAACCGCTCGTGGCGGGCGCGCAGCCGGCGGGCGTTACGCACGACGGCGGCGTCCGGGGTGTGGCCGAGCGAGGCCGCGACGTCGGCCCCGGCGAGCACGCCGGCGTTCTGTGCCACCTTGGCGCCGCGGACCTCCGCGCCGTCGCCGACGACCCACACGTTCTCGACGCCGGTGCGTCCCTCGGGCGTGCGGTCGATCACGTACGCCCCGGCGAGATCCGGGGTGTGGTCGACACCGACGATGCGGGCGATCTCGTTGCCGGGCAGAAAACCGAGCCCGACACATACCGCGTCGACGTCGTAGGACCGTTCGCTACCCGGGACGGGACGGCCGTCGGACGCGATGCGGGCGACGACGGCGCGCTCGGCCCGGCCGGCGCCCTCGACCCGCACGACCGTGGCGTGCGACAGCATCGGCACCCGTGCGCGGGTCAGGGTGGCGAGGTACCGGGCCCCGTCGCGGACGAGGCCGGGCGAGGCCGCGGCCATCCGGGCGACGTCGGCAGCGTGTTTCGGCTCGGTGATGCCACCAAGCTCGACGAGGGCGACCACGGTCGCACCCGCCCGGGTGAGCTCGGCTGCGAGCTGGAGGTTCAGCGGCCCGTTCCCGCTCACCAGCACCCGCGATCCGGGCGCGACCTGGTAGGAGCGCAGCAGGCTCTGCCCGGCGCCGGTCGTGAGCACGCCTGGCAGCGTCCAGCCCGGGAAGGGGACGGCCCGCTCGTAGGCTCCGGTCGCCAGGACGACTCGCTGCGCCCGGATGATCCACCGTCGGTCGGGGCCGCTCGCGTATAGCTCGCGCGGGCCGTCGGCGCCCCAAATCTGCGTACCGGTCAGTACCCGGACGCCCGCGGCGCGCACCCGCTCGACGCGGGTACGCCCTGCCCGGTACTGGGCGTCCAGGCGACCGGGGTCAACCGTGAAGGCGGCGGCCGGTTGCTTGTAGTACTGACCGCCCAGCGAGGCACGCTCGTCCACCAGCAGCACCTGCGCGCCCGACCCGGCCGCTGTCGCCGCGGCGGCCAGGCCGGCGGGCCCGCCGCCGACGACGAGCACCTCGACGTCCACCCGCTCCTCGGGGTCCGTGGCCGGACGCAGCGACAGGTCGACGTCCGGTGTGCGCGGCTGGCGTTCGAGGCGCATGCCGTCGCGCACGGCCGTCATGCAGGCGAGCCGGCCGGGGACGCCGTCGACGACGAGCGCGCACTCGCCGCAGACGCCCATGCCGCAGAACAGCCCGCGGTCGCCGGCCGCCGAGTGCCGGTAGTCCACAACGCCGACGCCGGTGAGGGCCGCGGCGATGCTGACGCCGGGACGGACGGTGAGCGGCTCGTCGTCGAGGTGGACGGTGACTGTGCCCTCGGGCGGCTTGATGCCGGGGGTGCGGATCATCGCGCGGCCGTGCGCTCGTCGGCTTTGCGCGGCATGGGATGGATGTCGACGATGAAGCCCGCGTCGTTGCCGGTCAGCACCTGGCGGCGGGCTGCGATGCGCCAGCCGTCGGCGGTGCGTACGACGGTGTCGTGGTATTGCCCGGTCGCCGTGGCGGTGTGCCCGTCCGGCGCCTCGTGCCAGGCCCATACCGCGCTGGTAATCAGTGTGGTGTCGGCGTCGGCGAACCGCACCAGGACGTTGCTGCTTGTGTGGCGCGCCGTCCGCGCCCAGCGCCACATGCGTCCGAGGTCGTGACGCAGGGCGCACGCACCGTGGCTGGAGATCGTCGGGCCGTACTCGACGACGCAGTCGTCGGTGAACAGCGCCACCAGCGCGTTGAGCTCCATCGCGTCGAGCGCACGGCAGTACTCGTGGACCAGATCGGTGATCAGGGCACGGTCGACGAGCTGGGTCGGCGTGATCGTCGGGCGCATAGCGCGCAATCGTACGCGCTGCGAGCGATGAGTATTGGGTCAGTCGGTCCAGTTGGGCGAGTGCTTGAGCCCGAGCTCGATGTCAGCCGCGGCCGCGCGGATCGTCGGGACGAGCGCGCGCATCTCCTTGACCGACTTGCGTCCGATGTAGGTGGACAGGTTGATGGCCGCGCGGACCCGGCCGTTGCGGTCCCGCACCGGCACCGCGATGGCGACCAGGCCCTCCTCGAGTTCCTGGTTCACCAGTGCGAAGCCGCTCTCGCGGACGCGGCCGAGCTCGGCCCGGAACTCGTCCGGGTCGGTGATCGTGCGCGGCAGCACCGGTTCGAGGACGTAGGTGTCCAAGTAGTGGTCGAGCTCGGCAGCCGGCAGGTGCGCCAGCATCACCCGCCCCATCGCGGTGGCGTAGGCGGGACGGCGGGCGCCGACGTTGACCGAGATCGTCATCATCGTCGGACCAGGCACCCGGACGACGTAGACGATGTCGCCGCGGTCGAGGATCGACCCCTCGCTCGCCTCGGCGGTGTCGATCACCAGCTGTTCGAGCCGCGGCAGGGCGACGTCCGGGAACGACAGCGACGAGAGGTAGGAGTAACCGAGCTCGAGCACCTGGGGCGTGAGCTCGAACCGGTTGTTCTTGCCGTGCACGTACCCGAGCTCGGAGAGCGTGAGCAGGAAGCGCCGCACGGCCGCCCGGGTCAGGCCGACCTCCGCCGCGATCTCGGACACCGTCATGGACGGCTGCTGGGCGCTGAAGACCCGGATGATCGCCAACCCACGCTCGAGTGACTGGACGAAATCACGCGACCGGCCGTTGACGAGCTCCGCCTCGTCCTCATCAGTGGTGATCTCGTGTCCTGGAGCGGCAAGCACTCGACGACCTTCCTCGGTGGGCATGACGTGCAACGGCTATCGGATGTAGGACGCACCGTTGATGTCGACGGTGGACCCCGTGAGACTAGGGCAGCCGTCGGTCGTTAGGAAGGCGACCAGAGCGGCGACCTCGTCCGCCTCGACGTAGCGTCCCATGGCCAGGCCGTCCGCGACGGCAGCCTGGACCGAGTCGTCCATTCCCGCCACGGCCATCCCGGCTCGGACCACCCCCGGCGCCACGACGTGCACCCGCACCCCGCGCCGCGCGTAGGCCCGCGCGAACGTCTGGGCGAGGTTGCGGACGGCGGCCTTGGACGCCGCGTACGCGCTGAGGTCGGGCAGCCTCGACCCCTGCTCGGCGGCCCAACTCGAGATCACGACGACCGTGCCGCCGCCGTGGTCGGCGAAGTGTCGGACGGCCTCGCGCAGCAGGGCGCCGGCCCCCACAACGTTCACCGCGAGCGTCTGCTCCCACCCGGCGTCCCAGTCCTCGTCCGGGCCGTCGATCGATGTCTCCAGGTTCACCGCGGCGTTCAGGACGAGGACGTCGACCGCGTGCTCGGCGACGACCCGGGCCCAGAGCCCGCGTACGGCGGCTGCGCCGTCGAGCTCGCCCGCGACCAGGGCCAGCCGGTCGTCGGGCACGCCCGCGAGAGCGACCCGGGCCATGACCGGGTCGCCGCGGTGCTGCGCGATCACCATGGCGCCGGCGGCGGCGAGCGTAGCGGCGGTCACCGTGCCGATGCCGCCGGTCGCGCCGGTGAGCAGGACGGTGCGGCCGGCGAGGGCGGTGGGATCCAGCAGCATGATTAGAGGATGCCGCAGTCGACGTTGAGCAGCTGGCCGGTGATGCCCGACGACATCGGCGCGGTGAGGAACACGATGGCCTCGACCACTTCGGCGACGGTCGCGATCCGGCCCAGGGCCGTGGCCTTGGCTGCGGCGTCCAGCGCCTCGTCGACGGTCAGGCCCGTCTCGTCGCGGCGTGCGGACATCCGCCCTACCAGCGCCCCGGTAGCGATCGGGCCGGGGCCGACGGCGTTGACGCGCACGCCGGCCGAGCCGAGGGCCAGGGACGCGGAGCGGACGATACCCAGCGCCGCGTGCTTGCTCGCCACATAGCTGGCGATGTTCGGGTCGCCCCGCCACGAGTTCAGCGACGCCACGACGGTGAAGGTCGCGCCCTCGCCGAGCAGCGGCGCGGTGTGCTTCACCGTCGCGGCCACACCGAGCACGTTGATGTCGAGCACCCGGGCGAAGTCCGTCAAGTCCAGTGCGGCCGTTCGTTGCCACGTCGGGACGACCCCGGCGGCGGCGACTACGGCGTCCAGGCCGCCGTGCGCGGCGACCGCGGCCCGCACGCCGGCGGCGACGCTGTCCTCGTCCCGGACGTCCACGTCTGCTACTTGCCAACCTTGCGGGATGCCGTCCCGGGGGCCACCCGGAATATCGAGAATGGTCCCGGTGGCGCCGAGCTCGGCGAAGCGAGCGGCCACCGCGGCACCGATGCCACCGGCCCCTCCTGTGACGAGGGCACGGCGGCCGGACAGGAGCGGCGCGGACTCCGCGCGGGAAAAGGTCACGGGTTGATGACAACAGCCTCGCAAGTCGTACGTCAAGCGCACGTACGCGCGCAATGCGATCAGCTGCACGTATTGCGATCGGAAGATCGGTGTGCGAGCATCGCCGAATCAGTTTTGACGCCGGCACCGACGCCGACCGGCCCGTCCAAGATCTCCGACTGCCACCCGGCCTGGAGGTACCGCTCCTCATGACCAGCCCCGCCGCGCGCCCCGCCGGCTCCGCCCGAGGTTTCGGCGCGCTCACCGGTCTGGACCACATCGGCATCGGTGTCACCGACATGGACGCCTCCGTCGGCTTCTACGCCGAACTGGGCTTCGACGACGTCGTCTTCGACGTCACGACCGCGCTGCCCGGGCTGTCCGGCGTAAGCGGCTACCTCGGCACCGACGCGCGGGTCGTGTTCCTGCGCAGCGGCAACCCCACCGTGCTCGGCCGGGCCGCGATCAAGCTCGTGCAAACCGTCGACCGGCCGAACCCGGTGATACCCGAGGGGATGGCCTGGGGCGAGCCGGGCATCTGCGAGGTCTGCGTCCACGTCCACGGTGAGGCGGAGTTCCACGCCGACCTCGTGGCCCGCGGCCACCCCAACCTGATGGACCCCATTGATGCCGACCTCGACCCGTACCAGACGCACTGCGGGCTGTCCTACGTCGCCGACCCCGACGGTGCCAAGATCGAGCTCATCGAGTGGTCGACGCTCGAGGCCGGTTGGCCTGTCGCCGACGGTCCCCAGGGCGTCAATCACGTGGCCTTCGGCGTCACCGACATCGAGCGCACCCGCGAGTTCTACCGGACGCTCGGCTTCACCGGCCAGCTCTTCGAGTCCGACGGCTACTTCGAACCGATGCACCCCTGGTACGGCTCACGCACACCGCCGAGCCAGCGGATGATGCTGCTGACCAGCCCGCTCGGCGGCAACCTCGAGCCGGTGCAGCACACCCCGGCCTCGCCGGACATGCGCGGCGAATGGGGCCACCTCGGCACCTACGAGTTCGCCATCGGCTCACGATGCCTGGAGCGCTCGCTCGACCACCTCGACGACCTCGACATCAAGCTGGTCGGCGACCCGGCCGCCATCGAACTCGGCGCGGGAGCGACCTGGCGCTACGCCTACTTCGAGGACCCGGACGGGCTGTACGTCTGCATTACGGAGGTCCGCGCATGACCTCCGCCGACACCACGGGCACCACCGTCGAACTGCACGAGCCCGAACCCGACCCGGCTGTCGCCCGCGACGACTCGGCGACGCCGATCGTCCAGCTGACCGGGATCCGCAAGTCCTTCGGCTCGCTTGAGGTGCTGAAGGGCATCGACCTGCAGATCCACCGCGGCGAGCACGTCGTGCTCTTCGGCCCGTCCGGGTCGGGGAAGTCGACGGTGCTGCGCACGATCAACCTGCTCGAGCCTCCGACCGCCGGTTCGGTCAAGGTGGACGGCGTCGAGTACGGCCCGGGGATCAAGGGCGCGGCGCCCGCGCCCAGGGGCAAGCCGCTCGCGCTGCGCCGCACCGTGGGCATGGTGTTCCAGCAGTTCAACCTCTTCCCACACCTGACTGCGGTCGACAACGTGGCCCTGCCGCTGCGCTCGGTGCACGCGCTCAAGCGCGCCCACGCCGAGATCAAGGCCGCCGAAGCGCTGCGCCGGGTCGGGCTGCTCGACCGCGCCGGGCACTTCCCGGCCCAGCTGTCCGGCGGTCAGCAGCAGCGCGTGGCCATCGCCCGGGCACTCGCGCTCGACCCGCAGGTGATGCTTTTCGACGAGCCGACGTCAGCCCTGGACCCCGAGCTCGTCGGTGAGGTCCTGCGCACCATGCGCCTCGTCGCCGAGACCGGCATGACGATGGTCGTGGTCACGCACGAGCTCGGTTTCGCCCGCGACATCGGCGACCTGAACGTGTTCATGGACAACGGCATGATCGTCGAGCAGGGCTCGCGCACCATCTACGACAACCCGACGAGCCCGCGCGCTCGCGACTTCATCAAGGCGGTGCGCTGATGGCCGGCAGTCTCGGTGACTGGTCCCTCATCTGGGACGACAAGGACCTGCTGCTCGACGGTCTGCGCGTCGCGGTCGAAGTCTCGCTCGTGGCCCTGCTGATCTCGGTCGTGCTCGGCCTGGCCATCGCGCTTATGCGCATGTCCGCGCCGCCGTTCACGTGGATCGCGTGGCTCTACATCAACATCTTCCGAGGGCTCCCGGCGCTGGTGACCGCGCTGTGGGTCTTCTTCGGGGTCTCGGTCGCCACCGGCATCAACTTCAGCACCTTTCAGGCCGCGGTCATCACCTTGACCCTGCTCTACAGCGCCTACAACGCCGAGATCTTCCGGTCGGCGCTGCAGGCGGTGCCGCCCGGCCACAAGGAGGCCGCTCACGCGCTGGGCATGCGGTCGTCGCGGGTCTTCTTCTCCGTGACCCTGCCGCAGGCCACGAAGATCGCACTGCCAAACGTCGGCAGCATGTTCATCGGCATGGTCAAGGACACCTCGACCTTCACCCTGATCGGGCTCGTCGAGGTCGTCCGAACGACCCAGAACCTCGTGTCGATCAACTTCCAGTACTTCCCGCTCTACACCGCCGCGGCCATCCTCTACATCCTCGCGGCGTTCGCGATCGACCTCGTCTTCCGGACGGTCGAGAGCGGTTTCGCCATCCCGCCCAGAGGTCTGCTCTCGCGGGCACTGCGTCATCGCAAGCAGAAGCGCATCGCCCGAGTGGTCCAGCAACTCGCCGCGACCTGACCCGGCGACACAGGACGTCGCCGCCTGCCGAGGGACCTCGGCGGGACACAGCAGTACGACCGGGCAGTCGGTCTGTCGACTCGCCACCACCGTGTTCTGCCCTTTCCCAGAGAGGTAAGTGCCATGCCTGCATCGAAGAACCGCGCACTGCGCCGACGGGGCGTGTTCGCAGCCGTCGGCGTTGTCGCCGCGCTCGTCCTCACCGCCTGCGGCGGCGACAGCAACAACTCGGCCGGCTCGGCCGGCTCGTCCAGCTCGGCCGGCTCGGCCGGCTCGTCCAGCGCGGCCGGCACGTCCAGCTCGGCCGGCTCGTCCAGCTCGGCCGGCTCGTCCAGCTCGTCCAGCTCGGCCAGCGCGTCCGGCGCGTCCGGAGGTGGCGGCGGCAGCGCGTCCGGCGCCGGCCTGATGGAGTCGGGCACGCTCACCGTCGGCATGAATTTGCAGTTCAAGCCGGAGATGTACCTCGACAATGGCAAGCCGGCCGGGTATGACGTCGACCTGCTCAACGCGCTTGCCAACAGCATGGGCGTGAAGCTCAGCGTCCAGAACCTCGACTTCAACGGTCTCATCCCGGGCCTGCAGGCCAAGAAGTTCGACATCGTCTCGGTCGGCCTCACCCCGAACCCGGACCGCAAGAAGGTCATCGACTTCAGCCGCTCCTACGTGCCGTACAGCAGCGTGCTCGCGGTCAAGGCCGACTACAGCGGCCCGGCCACCATCGACGCCTTCAACACCGGCGGCACCACCATCACCGCACTGCAGGGCTCCTCGGACGAGACGCTGGCCAAGACTTCCTTCCCGAAGGCCGAGATCCAGGGCCTGAGCGACCAGAACGCGACGCTGCTCGAGGTGCAGACCGGCCGGGCGAAGGGTGCGGTGCTCGAGGACTACCTGCTCGCGCAGTACGTGAAGGCCAACAAGAACTCCGTCAAGCAGGCCGACCTGCCCAAGCCGCTGTCGCTGTCCTACGGGTCGTGGGGCGTGCAGAAGGGCAACACTAAGCTGGTCTCCACGCTGGACACGTTCCTGTGCAAGTCGCAGAGCGACGGGACGCTCGCGAAGCTGTACCAGAAGGACTTCGGCGCGAGCTTCCCGACCATGCCAGGCGGTTGCTAATTCCGTGACCGACATCGGCAGTACGCACGACCTGCTCGTGGTCGGGGCCGGGCCCGCGGGGATCTCCGCGGCCTGCGCCGCCCGCGACGCCGGACTCTCCGTCGTGCTCGTCGATGAACGCCCCAGCCCGGGCGGCCAGATCTACAAACAACCCGGGCCGGGGTTCAAGCTGGTCGATCCGTCGGCGATGGACCGGCAGTTCCGGCAGGGCCACGCCCTCGTGCACAGCCTCGACGGACGCGGCATCGACGTCCTGCTGCGGACGGCGGTCGTGGCCGTCGAGGGGCACGAGACCGTCCTGGTGACCGACGGGTCGCCAGCCACCACGGTGGTCACCCCGCGCACGATCGTCGCCGCCGGCGCCCACGACCGTCCGGTCGTCTTCCCGGGCTGGACGCTACCCGGTGTCGTCACCGCCGGTGGGCTGCAGACCCTCGCGAAGACCCAGCGGGTGCTGCCCGGCCGACGGACCGTCTTCGCCGGGTCCGGGCCCGTGGCGCTCGCCTTCCCGGCACAGCTCGCCCACTACGGCGCGTCCATCGTCGAGGCGCTGGAGGCGGGGCCTGCCCCGCGCCCGGTCGACCTGCTGCGCCTGGCCCGGGCCGCGCGCGGCAACACCGGCCTGCTGAGAGACGCGGCCCGCTACCGCGCCCTGCTGCTGCGTCACCGCGTGCCGCTGCACTACGGCCGGATTGTCGTCCGGGCCGAGGGCGACGGCTGCGTCGAGCGCGTGGTGCACGCGGCCGTCGACGCCGAGTGGCGGGTCGTACCCGGCACGGAGCGGACGGTCGAGGCCGACGTGCTCTGCCTGGGCTACGGCTTCGTCCCCTCGATCGAGCTGCTGCGCCTGCTCGGCTGCTCGTTCGACCACGCTGAGGACCTCGGCGGTCACGTCGTACGCCGGGACGAATGGATGCGGACGTCCGTCGAGGGCGTCTACGCCGCCGGCGACGGCACTGGGGTCGAGGGCTCGTACGTCGCTATCGACGAGGGCGTCGTGGCCGGCGTCGCCGCCGCGGTCGACGCCGGTGCGCTGGACGCGACGACCGCCCGCGAACGGGTGGCCGCTGCGCGTCGGCGGCTGACCCGCCGCCGTGCCCTCACCGCCGCCACCACCCGGCTGTACCGGGTCGGCTCAGGGGTTTTCGAACTCGCCGAGTCCGACACGATCGTCTGCCGGTGCGAGACCGTGCGCGCCGGCGACCTGGCCGAGGCCGTCGACGCGACCGACGACATCAACGTGGTGAAGGCCTTCACTCGCGCCGGCATGGGCCTGTGCCAGGGGAAGAACTGCCAGCGGCACATTGCGGCGATGATCTCCCGGCGGCACGGACGTCCGATGACCGACGTCGCGCTGGCGACGCCGCGGATGCCGCTGCGACCCGTCCCGATCAGCGCGCTGGCCGACGAGACCATCGAGAGCCCGGGGCTGTTCACCGCCCCACCGTCCGAGCGCACCGCGCCACCGCCGGTCGACGTGGCCGGCCTGGCCGGCGACGAGGTGCCGTTGTGAACGAGGCGGTCGAGGCGCTGCAGACCGAGCGCATGCTCGCGCTCGAGAGCACCCGTTCACCGCTGCCGGCGAGCACGGACGTTCTCGTGGTCGGCGGCGGCATCGCCGGCACCGCGATGGCCTACTACCTCGCGCGGGGTGGGGTCGATGTGGTGCTCGTCGAACGTGGTGAGCTCAACCGCGAGGCGTCCGGCACCAACGCCGGCAGCTTCCACCTGCAGCTCGCGATCCACCAGCTCTCCGGCCAGGGGTCCGCCGCCGACCGCGACCGCCTGCTGACCGAGGCGCGGCTCAGCCTCGAGGCCTTCGATGTGTGGCGCGACCTGGGCCGCGAGCTGCAGGGTCCGCTCGACGTGCACCTCACCGGCGGCTGGATGGTGGCCGAGACCGACGAGCAGCTCCGGACGCTGTACGAGAAGCACGAGCTCGAGCGGCTCGCCGGCATCGAGACCGAGGTGGTGCGCGGCGCCGAGCTGCGCGACCGCGCGCCGTACCTGAGCGAGCGCATCATCGGGGCTACCTACTGCCCCATCGAGGGGCACGCGAACCCGCTGGCCGCGGCGCCGCTCTACGCCCTGCGCGCGGTCGGGCACAGCGCGGTGATCCGCACCCAGACGTCCGTCGACTTGATCGAGTCTGACGGCGTGGCGCCGCGGCGGTTCACCGTCCGCACCAGCGCCGGCACGATCGTGGCGAACCGCGTCGTCGACTGCGCAGGTGCGTGGTCGGGCGAGCTGGCGGCCATGGTAGGGCTGCGCCTACCCGTTCGGCACGAGGGGCTGCACGTCAACGTCACCGAACCACGACCGACGCTGCTGGTACCGATGGTCCAGCACATCGGCCGGCGGCTCACGCTGAAACAGACCGAGCAGAACACCTTCATCATCGGCGGCGGCTGGCCCTCGCCGGCGGCCCCGCGCCCGGCGCGCTACCCGACCCGGTGGCACAGCGCCGCGGGCAACACCGCGGTCGCCATGTCGGTCGTCCCGGCGCTGACAGACGTCCGCGTCGTGCGTACCTGGTCGGGGGTCATCGTCTTCACCGACGACTTCTCACCGGTCGTCGGCGAATCGCAGCGCGTGCCCGGGTTCCACGCCTGCGTGTCGTCGACCGGCTTCACCTTCAGCCCGATCTTCGCCCGGCAGCTCGCCGAGCAGATGCTCGCGCCGTCCGCCGCGTCGCCCTTCCCGGACCGGTACTCGCTCGACCGCACGACGGCATCCCTCACGCTCTGACCATCCGCACCACCGCACCGACTAGGAGAGCCACATGAATCGCGACGACGTCGACTGGCAGGGGTACTTCCCGGCATTCGTCACCCCGTTCACCGAGGTCGGCGCGCTCGACCTCGACACCGCCTGCGCGCTCGTCGACCACTACGCCGCCGAGGGCATGCACGGCATCGTCGTGAACGGCACCTGCGGTGAATGGTTCTCGCAGGACGGCGACGAGCGCCGCGCGCTGGCCGAGGCCACCGTCGCCCAAGCGGGGGGACGGATGCGCGTGCTGGTCGGGTGCACGTCCTACCGGGCCGACCAGGTCGTCGAGCTCGCGACGCACGCCCTGGCGGCCGGCGCGGACGGCGTCCTGGCGTCCCCGCCGCCCTACGCGAAGCTCTTCCCCAACGAGGTGGTCGCGTACTACGAGGAGATCAGTGCCGGCATCGGCGGCCCATTGGTCGTCTACAACTGGCCGCACGGCAGTGGCGTTGACATCGGCCCCGATCTGGCCGACCGGCTGGCCAACATCGACAACATCGTCGCGATCAAGGACAGCACCCCGGACGCCGACCAGTTCTTCCAGACCTCACGCCGCGTCCGCGACCGTGTCCGCGTGTTCGGCCCGTACATGACCGAGCGGGGGCTCGGGGTGCTCGAGACCGAGGGCGGTGACGGCACCGTCGGCGGTGGGTCGCTGGCCGGCCGGCCCGACCCGGGCTTCTGGAAGGCCGTCTGGGCGGGCGAGCACGATGGGCCGCTCGAGCACGCCCTTGCCGGCGACCGGATCTTCGGCAAGCTGTGGCTGCCAGGCGGATGGGCCGGGAAGTACGGCGCCTACCAGAGCCAGCTCAAGGCCCTCATGCACATGCTCGGCCAGCCCGCTGGGTATGTCCGGCGTCCGCGCCTGCCCGTCACCGACCCGGCGAGCCTGGCCGCCATGCGCGCCGTCCTCGTTGAGGAGGGGCTGCTGCCCGTCGGCGCGGGCGCGCAGTGAGGCTGCGTCCGAGCCGGCCGGCGACCGTGCGCCGTCCCCGCCTGGCCGATGTCCCCGGGCTGCGCCGCGGCCCGCAGGTGCCCCTGACGATCGACGGGCGACCGGCGACCGCGTTCGTCGGGGAGAGCGTGGTGGCCGCCCTGCTCGCCGACGGTTCGGACGACCTCGCCACCCGGACGACCCGGACCGGCGACCCGCGCGGCCTCTTCTGCGGGATGGGCGTCTGCTTCGACTGCCTCGTGGTGGTCGACGGCGTGCCCGGCACCCGCGCCTGCATGACCTGGGTGCGCGAGGGCATGGTCGTGTCGCGTCAGGACGGCGCGGGCACCGCGCGGGGGTCGCAACCCGATGCGCCGACCCACTGAGCCGGCCGGCGCAGCGGACAGGGGCTCAGGTACCCAGGCCGTCGATGCAGACGTACTTGATCTCGGTGAACTCGTCGATGCCGTGCAGCGACCCCTCGCGCCCGACCCCCGACTCCTTGACCCCGCCGAACGGCGCGCCCTCGTAGGAGATCAGGCCGGTGTTGACGCCCACCACGCCGAACTCCAGCGCTTCGCTCACCCGGAACGTCCGGCCGAGGTCGCGGGTGAAGAAGTAGGACGCGAGACCGAACGGCGTATCGTTGGCCAGGGCCACAGCCTCGTCCTCGGTCTCGAAGCGCAGGACGGCGGCCAGCGGGCCGAACGTCTCCTCGCGGGCCACCAGCATGTCGTTGGTGACGCCGGTGAGCAGCGTCGGCTCGAAGAACGTGTGCCCGAGCGCGTGCCGGTGGCCGCCGGTCAGGACGGTAGCGCCGCCGGACACCGCGTCGTCGATGTGGCTGCGCACCTTGGCCACGGCGTCCTCGGAGATGAGCGGGCCCTGTTCGGAGCCGTGGGCGAAACCGTTGCCGACCACGAGGTCCTCGATGGCCGCCTGGAATTTCGCGACGAACGCGTCGTGGATGCCAGACTGCACGATGATCCGGTTCGCGCACACGCAGGTCTGTCCGGCGTTGCGGAACTTCGAGGCCATCGCCCCCATCACCGCGGTGTCCAGTTCGGCGTCGTCGAAGACGATGAGCGGGGCGTTGCCGCCGAGCTCGAGCGCCACCTTCTTGACCGTCCGCGCGCTCTGACTCATCAGCAGCTTGCCCACGGCGGTCGAGCCGGTGAAGCTCAGCGCTCGAACGTTGGGGTCGGCGGTCAGCACCTCGCCGACCATTTCCGGGGCGCCGACGACGACAGCCAGCACACCGGCCGGCACGCCCGCGCGATGGGCCAGCTCGGCGAGTGCGGTCGCCGACAGCGGCGTCTCGTCAGCGGGCTTGACGATCATCGGGCAACCGGCGGCGAGGGCCGGTCCGGCCTTGCGCAAGATCATGGCGGACGGGAAGTTCCACGGCGTGATCGCGGCGGTGACACCGATCGGCTGGCGGACCGTCATCAGCCGGCGCGCGGGGTTGTTGGTCGGGATGGTCTCGCCGTAGGTGCGTTTGCCCTCCTCGGCGTACCACTCGACGAAGCCCGCGCCGTAGATGATCTCGCCTCGGGCCTCGGCGAACGGCTTGCCCTGCTCCGCGGTGAGGATGGCGGCGAGGTCGTCGGCGTTCTCGACGATCAGGTCGTACCAGCGGCGCAGGATGCGCGAGCGCTCGATCGCCGGGGTGCGGCGCCACGCCGGGGCGGCCGCCACGGCGGCGTCGATCGCCCGACGAACGTCCGCCTCGTCGCCTTCGGCCATCCGGGCGACGACGTCCCCGGTCGCCGGGTCGTGGACGTCGATGCGCCGGCCGGTACCGCCGGGCGTCCACTCGCCGTCGATGAACAGGTCCTCCCGCAGGAGGGTCGGGTCCGAGAGTCGGAGCGCGTCGAACGTCGATCCCACGTGGTGCCTCCTGCAGGCCTTGCCGCGCCGGTCGTGGACGGACGGGTGGCCGGCTCATCGCCAGGATCAACTAATGGCCGGATTCCGAGCAACTGTACGCTAAGCGCCCAATCGTTGTACATTGTCGATCGACGGTCAGGCCTTGCGGAAGGCGTCGCGCCCGACCTCAGTACGGCCTTCGCCCCGCCGGCGACTCCTCACCCGCAGACGCCCGCCACCACGAAGTAGGTAGAGATGACGATCGAGGACCTCGACAGAGAATTCCTGTTCCACCCGTTCACGAACCTGCGGGAGCACGAGTCGACGGGGCCGTTGACGATGGTCACCGGCCACGGCTCGACGATCGTCGACACGCAGGGCCGCACCTACCTCGACGCCATGGCGGGCCTGTGGTGCGTCAACGTCGGCTACGGCAACGTCGAGATCGCCGAGACCATGCGGATGCAGGCCGAGAAGCTGGCGTTCTACCACTCGTTCGCGTCGATGGGGAACGAGCCGACGGCCGAGTTGGCCCAGCGGCTGATCGCGACGGCGCCGGGGTCGATGTCCAAGGTGTTCTTCGGCAACAGCGGCTCGGACGCGAACGACACGCAGGTCAAGCTCGTCTGGTACTACAACAACGTCCTCGGCCGGCCGGAGAAGAAGAAGATCATCTCCCGGTCGCGCGGCTACCACGGCGTGACGATCATGTCCGCCAGCCTGTGCGGACTGCCCGGCATGCACCGCGCGTTCGACCTCCCGCTGCCGATGGTCAAGCACGTCCGCGCACCGAACCGGCTCTGGGAGCGCGCCGAGGGCCAGACCGACGAGCAGTTCGTCGCCGCCCTGGCCGCCGAGCTCGAGCAGCTGATCCTGGACGAGGGCCCCGAGACGGTGGCCGCGTTCATCGCCGAGCCCATCCAGGCCGCGGGCGGCGTCATCGTCCCGCCGGAGGGTTACTTCGCCGCGATCCAGGAGGTGCTGCGCCGCTACGACGTCCTGTTCATCGCCGACGAGGTCGTGTGCGGCTTCGGCCGTACCGGCCAGAACTTCGGCTCGGAGGTCTTCGGCATCGAGCCGGACCTGATGACGGTGGCAAAGGGCATCACCTCGGCTTACTTCCCGTTGTCGGCGTGCATCGTGTCCGACAAGGTGTGGGATGTGCTGTCTCGCGGTTCGCAGACCTACGGCGTCTTTCAGCACGGCTACACCTACTCGGCCCACCCGCTCGCGGCCGCGGTGGCGCTGACCAACCTTGACATCATCGACCGGGACGGCCTCGTGCAGCAGGCCAAGGCGCGCGGCGACCACCTGGCCGAGAAGCTGCAGTCGGCCTTCGCCGGACACCCGCTGGTCGCCGAGGTGCGCGGCTACGGGCTGCTCGGCGCGGTCGAGTTCGCGGCTTCCACCGACCCGCTCACCGCCATCGACCCGATCGGCAGCTTCTCCGGGCCGGTGGTGAAGCGCATGCGCGAGCTCGGCGTCATCAGCCGCGCCCTGCCCAACGCCGACTCCATCTCGTTCTCGCCGCCCTTCGTGGTCACCGAGGACGAGCTCGACGCCATGGTGGCCGGCGCCCGCCAAGCCGTCGACGACGTCGCGGCCGACCTGCATCTGCTGTGACGGCGCGCCGGCTGGGCCTCGTGATCAACCCGATCGCTGGAATGGGCGGTCGGGTCGGTCTGCACGGGACGGACGGTGTCTCGCTCGACGCCGCCCGGTCTCGGGGGGCCGAGCCGGTCGCCGCCCGCCGTGCCCGCCGCGCCTTGGCCCGCCTGCCGCAGGACCTCGACCTGGTCGCCGCGGGCGGCGTGATGGGGGCGGACGTGCTCGACGAGCTCGACCGTCCGCACGCCACCGTCTACCGGCCTGGTCCGGACGCCACCACGACGGCGGCCGACACCCGCGCCGCCGTCGCCGCGCTCGTTCAGAGTGGGGTCGACCTGGTGCTCTTCGCCGGGGGCGACGGCACCGCGCGTGACGTCGCGGCGGCACTGGCGGGATCACCCGTCCCGGTGCTGGGCGTGCCGTCCGGCGTGAAGATGCACTCCGGGGTGTTCGCGACCTCGCCCGAAGCCGCCGCCGACACCGCGGCGCGCTTCCTCGCCGACCCCGAGCGCGTCGGCCAGCAGGACGCCGACGTGGTCGACCGCGCCACCGACGACTCCCCACCAACCCTGTGCGGGTCGGTGCGAGTGCCCGCCCTCAGCGGTGGACTGCAGGGAGCCAAGTCGCGCACAGCCTCGTCGGATGCCGGCGGCCTGCGCGAGCTCGGGCGCGAGATCGCGAGCCGTATGCAGGCCGGCCGGCTCTACCTGCTCGGGCCCGGCAGCACGGTGGCGCAGGTCGGCGACGCGCTCGGCCTGCGGACGACCCTGCTCGGGGTCGACGCCGTGCTCGACCGGCAGCTCCTCGGCTCCGACCTCGACGAACAGTCGCTACGCGAGCTCGTCGCGGAGCACCCCGGCGGTGTACTGCTGCTCGGGGTGATCGGTGGGCAGGGTTTCCTGCTCGGGCGCGGCAACCAGCAGCTCAGCCCGGCGGTCGTCGAGGCGATCGGCGCGCAGAATGTCGTGGTACTCGCCGCCGCGAGCAAGATCGCCGCTCTCGACCCACCCGTGCTGCGGGTCGACGTGGGCGACGACGAGGCCAACCGTCCACTGTCGTCGGGGTACCACCGCGTCCACACCGGTCCCGGGCGCAGCACCGTACTGAAGATCGAGGCGTGACCACCGTCCGAAGGGGGACGTCGTGACCCATCCCTACATGCCGAACTCGACCGCCGAGGCGCACCGCGTCATGCTGCGTGCCGTCGGGGTCGACTACGTCGAGGAGCTCTTCGAGCAGATCCCCAACGACCACCGGCTCGCCCGACCGCTCGCGCTCGCCCCTGGCATCCGGTCGGAGGCCCAGCTCGACCGTCGGATGCGGACGCTGCTGCAGCGCAACATCAGCACGGGGCAGACGATCAACTTCCTCGGCGCCGGGCTCTGGCAGCACCACGTGCCTGCGATCTGCGACGAGATCGCCGGTCGCAGCGAGTTCCTGACCTCGGTCTGGGGCACGCCGTCGTCCGACCTCGGTCGCAACCAGGCCTGGTTCGAGTACGCCTCGCAACTCGGCGAGCTCGTCGGGATGGAGTTCGTCGGGCTGCCCGTCTACAGCTGGGGCGCGGGCGCCGGGCACGCCTTGCGCATGGCCGCACGGCTGACCGGACGCCGTGAGGTGGTGGTGGCCGGGCCGATGGATCCCGAGCGGCTCGCCGTGATCCGCACGTACTGCGGCCCCGCCGCCATGGACCGCTCCGTGGTCGTGCTCGACGTCGGCTACGACCTCGACACGGGTCGCCTCGACCTCGACTTGGTGCGCGGCGCCGTCGGCCCCGACACCGCCGCCGTCTACGTGGAGAACCCGAACTTTCTCGGCGTGCTCGAGGGCCAGCTGCCCGACGTCGCCGCGCTGGCCCGCGCCGCGGGCGCCGAGACGATCGTCGGCGTCGACCCGATCTCGCTCGGCCTGCTCGCCGCGCCCGCGGAGTACGGCGCGGACATCGTCGTCGGCACCACGCAACCGCTCGGCATCCACCTGCACGCCGGCGGCGGAGTCAGCGGTTTCATCGCCACCCGCGACGACGAGCGCTACGCCCGCGAGTACCCGACGCTGCAGGTGAGCATCGCCGACACCCGCGAACCGGGCGAGCGCAGCTACGGCATGACGCTGTTCCACCAGTCGTCATACGGCTCGCGCGAGGAGGGCAACGACTGGACGGGCAACTCCGTCTACCTCTGGGCCGTGGTGAACGCGGTATACATGGCGGCGATGGGCCCGCAGGGGTTCGCCGAGATCGGCACGACGATCGCGGCCAACAGTGCCTACGCCGCCCGCCGGATCGCGAGCGAGGTGCCCGGCGTCCGGGTGCGTTGGGGTGGCTTCTTCAAGGAGTTCGTCGTCGACCTCACCGACACCGGCAAGACCGTGGCGCAGGTCAACGCCGTGCTCCGCGACCACGGCGTCTTCGGCGGCCTCGACCTGTCGACCGATTTCCCCGAGCTCGGGCAGTCGGCGCTGTACTGCGTGACCGAGGTGCACACCGCCGAGGACATCGACGCGTTGGTGCACGGACTGACGGAGGCGACGGCATGAGCGAGCTGAGGCGTTACCGATCCCCGGTCTGGGACGAGCCGTTGATCATGCAGCAGGGTGCCCCCGGGCGCCGCGGCGCCGTGCCGCCGCCGCCCATCGACCGGTCGGCGGTCGTCGACGTACCGGCTGCTCTGCGGCGCGCGACGCCGCCCACGCTGCCCGAGGTCGCCGAGTACGACGTCCTGCGGCACTACCTGCACCTGTCGCAGGAGACCATGGGCATGATCGGCATCAGCCTGTTCGGCACCTGCACGATGAAGTACAACCCGCGGGTCAACGAGCGCTTCGCCGCCCTCACCCAGCTCGCCGACATCCACCCGCACCAGGACGACAGCACGGTGCAGGGGCTGCTCGAAATCGTCCACGCCATGGACCTCGCACTGCGCGATCTCTCGGGCATGGACCGGTTCGTGTTCCAGGCCGGGGGAGGGGCCGCGGCGGCCTACCTGCACACCACCGTGACGCGGGCCTACCACGCGTCACACGGCGAGCTCGGACAGCGGCGGGAGATCATCACGACCCAGCAGGCGCACCCGTGCAACCCCGCCACTGCGGCGGCCGCCGGCTTCGACGTCGTGACCCTGCCGATGGAGGACGACGGCTACCCGTCGCTCGACGCGCTCAAGGCCGCCGTCGGCCCACGCACCGCCGCGCTGATGATCAACAATCCAGACGACATGGGCCTGTACAACCCGCACATCAAGGAATGGGTGGACGTCGTCCACGCAGCCGGCGGTCTGTGCTTCTACGACCACGCAAACTTCAACGGCGTGATGGGACGGCTGCGCGCCCGCGAACTGGGCTTCGACGCCTGCATGTTCATGCTGCACAAGACCTTCGGCGTCCCCAAGGGCGGTGGCGGGCCCGCCGTCGGTGCATACGGGTGCAGCGCGGAGCTCGAGCCGTTCCTGCCCGGCCCGCTCGTCGACCGAGCGGGCGACGAGTACGTCCGGCGCGAGAACCCGGGCGGCGTGGGCCGGATCCGGGAGTTCCTGGGCAACCTGCAGCAGGTCGTGAAGGCCTACTCGTGGGTGCTGGCGATGGGGGCGGACGGCATCCACGAGGCTGCCGACATGTCCGTACTGGCCAACAACTACATGGAGACACGGCTGCTCGCGATCCCCGGCGTCACCAAGGCCTACCCGCACCTGACGAAGCACCGCCTGGAGATGACGCGGTACAGCCTGGGCGATTACACCGAGCAGACCGGCATCACCGCCGTGGACGTGCAGAACCGGATGGCCGACTTCGGAGTGGACGCGATGTGGCTCAGCCACGAGCCGTGGATCGTCCCAGAACCCTTCACCCCCGAGGCGGGGGAGACCTGGTCGATCGAGGACATCAACCAGTGGATCGACGTGCTCGCCGAGGTGCTGGCCGAGGGACGCCGCGACCCCGAGCTCGTGCAGACCGCGCCGCACCGTCAGGTGGTCGCGAAGCTGGACGGGTCCGGGCTCGACGACCCCGCCCGCTGGTCGACGACCTGGCGCGCCCACCTGCGCAAGACCGCCGCCCGTGCGTGACGACAGTGCGTGACGACGCCCCGGTCGCGATCGTCGGTGCCGGCAGCATCGGGCTCGGGTGGGCGATCGTCTTCGCCCGCGCGGGTCTGTCGGTGCGACTGTTCGACGTGGATCCGGTCGCGCGGGATGCGGCCGCCGACCAGCTGCGGCAGCGCCTGGCCGAGCTGGCCGCCAACGAGCTGCTCGACGAGCCGGTCGCCGACGTCGCCGTGCGGGTGCGGGTGTGCGACTCGCTCGCCCACGCGGTGTCGGACGCCGACTGGGTGCAAGAGTGCATCGTCGAGGACCTCGACGCGAAGCGTGCCGTCTTCGCCGAGCTCGACACCTTGGCCCCCCCGGACGCGATCCTCGCCAGCTCGACGTCGATGATCCCATGCTCGCGATGGGCCGACGACCTGCCCGGACGTGCCCGCTGCCTCGTCGTCCATCCGGGCAACCCGCCCTACCTGCTGCCGGTCGCCGAGCTCGTCCCGGCTCCGTTCACGTCCGAAGCAACGGTCGAGCGGGCCGCCGCCGCGCAGCGCGAGATCGGGATGACGCCCGTCGTCGTCCACGGCGAGCCCGAGGGGTTCGTCTTCAACCGGCTGCAGGGGGCGTTGCTGCGAGAGGCGTACTGCCTGGTCCGCGACGGCGTGGTCTCCGCGGCCGAGGTCGACCAGGTCGTGAGCAGCGGACTCGGCCGGCGGTGGGCCGTGATTGGACCGTTCGCCACCGCACAGCTCAACACCCGGGGCGGCATCCGCCGACACGCCCGGGTGATGGGGCCGGCGTACGCCCGCATGGGTGCCGAACGCGGTCAGGACGACCCGTGGACGCCCGAGCTCATCGACCGGGTCGCCGCCGACCTCGCCGTCCGGCTGCCCGACGACGGATGGGCCCAGCAGACCCTGCGGCGCGACGCCGCCCTCGTCGACCTCGAGCGCGCCCGACGCGCCGACCCCGAGCTCTTCGCGTCCTTCGACGCACCTCGTCCGTCCGCCGGCCCGTGAACCGGGCCCAGGCCGCCGCGGTCGACGGACGGCCCGGAGCGCTCGCCTGGGCGGCCCTGATCGTGGTCTATCTCGTCTGGGGTTCGACGTTCTTCGCGATCCGCATCGCGGTGCGCGATCTGCCCCCGGCGACGTTCGCCGGCGCGCGCTACCTGCTCGCCGGGCTCATCCTCTACCCGTTCGCCGTCCGCTCGGGCGGGGCGGTGCAGCGGGCCGAGGACCGGCCCGGAGTGCGTCAGTGGCTCGGCTGCGCCGCGGTCGGTGTACTGCTGCTGACGGTGGGCAACGGCGGAGTCACGCTGGCCGAGCGGCACCTCGAGTCGGGTCTGGCCGCTCTCATCGCGGCGACGATCCCGCTCTGGATGATCATCTACGCGGCCGCCTGGGCACGGCGGGCGCCGAGCGGACGGGACACCGCCGGGGTGGCCGTCGGCCTCATCGGCGTCGTCCTGCTGGCCGGCGGCGGTGGCGCCGGTGCGCACCCCGGCAGCCTGGCCCTCTCGGTGGTCGCGGCGTCCGGGTGGGGATTTGGGTCCGTCCTCGCCGGGCACGTCCCGCTCCCCAAACGGACGCTGCTCGGGGCGGCCATCCAGCTGCTGATCGGCGGCTCCGTGCTGCTTGTGATCGGCGCTGTGCGGGGCGAGTGGGGCGACGTCGACCTCGCGGCGGCGCCCGCGAATGCGTACCTGGCCTTCGCCTGGCTCGTCGTCCCCGGCTCGATCCTGGCCTTCTCCGCCTATGCCTACGCGCTGTCGCACCTGCCGCTGCCCGTGGTGTCGACCTACGCCTACGTCAACCCCGTCGTCGCCGTCCTGCTCGGGGTCACGTTCCTGCACGAGAGCCTCGGGTGGGCCGAGGCCGCCGGCGCCGCCCTCATCGTGGTCGCGGTGGCCTGGGGCCTGCTGCAGCGTCGCCCCGCGCCTGCGGACGACTGACCCGCTCGGATACGAGCGAACACCATGGCCACGATCAAGCGCAGTGTCGACATCGCCGCACCGGTCGAGCGGGTCTGGGACCTGCTCGAGGACGTCCGCCGGCTGCCGGAGTCTACGAGAGCACGAGGGGGTGCGCGACGCCCCGGAGCGGCTGACCGCCGTCAGGCAGGAGTACGTGTAGGTCGGCCGGTTGCCCGGCATCAGGCTGGCCTTAGGGCCCACCCCGCTATTACGTAGGTTTGACTGTTTGTGTTCGGGAGAATTGTGGTATGTAGCTGCCGGAGGTGAATGTAGATCAGCTGGCCGCACGGTTGTTGCTGATCAGAGCCCATCTGGATGAGCGGGCTTGGCGGTTGCTGCTCGGCGCGGAGGCGAAGGTGCTCGGCCGGGGCGGCATCAAGGTGGTCGCCGGTGCGGTGAAGGCTCATCCGGACACCGTGGCGCAAGGGGTGCGGGAACTGGACTACCCAGACCCGATTCCCGGCCGCGTGCGGCGCCCGGGCGGCGGGCGACCGTCGGCGGCGGTCGCCGACCCGACGTTGTGGGAGGCGTTGGACGCGTTGGTGGACCCGATGACCCGGGGCGATCCGGTGTCGCCGCCCGCGGTGGACGACGAAATCGACGGCGAAACTCGCCGGTGAAGAAGACCCCGCTGGACACCAAGCGGCTGGCCAAGATCATCGGGCAGACTCCGACCGTCGGTTCGGAGGGGGTGGTCACCTTTGAGGTGCCTCGCAAGGATCCGATCCGGCTGGGCGGAACGCGGATAAACCCGAGCCTCAACGTTGCTACCACCGTTGCGTTCGAGCCGCTTGGTTCCAGGTCTGCGGTGGTCGTCGACTTCGGGATGGTCTCGGCGGAGATCCAGGGGCTCATCGCGCTGATGCGCTCGATGGGCTGGCAGGTGGGATGTTTGTACAACCAGGAGACCGACGAATACCCGCAGCTGTACTGGTCGTATCAGTTCAAGGCCGGCGATCCCTACGCGCTGGCACAGCAGGTCCGCAAAGGACTGGACCGGCTCGACCTGGACGCCTGAATCAGGCGTTGCCTAAGTGGTCTCGCTCGATAGTTCGTCAGGGGTTCAGGCCGCTCGGGGTTGGGCGGGGCTTGCTGTACCGTTTTGGCGTTGTTCCACGCTGCCGTCACCATCAGGTGCGAAAGATCGGACATCTTTTCTGTCAACGGCACGGTTTCCCGGCCGCCCCGTTGACGACCACGTCAGCGCTGACCGTTGGAGGCCAACGTGACCGGTCGGGTAGTGGTGACGGTGGCGTAGTCGATGAGATCTGTCATAGCGACAGGCTCCTGGCAATGTGGACACGCGCCGCCCACACCGATCC
>JAABUO010001339.1_pt1 | contig 32805 bp, 35 predicted proteins | sample 5559291 | NCBI WGS metagenome assembly JAABUO01 (sample SAMN10711878, study PRJNA513372) | rock metagenome | isolation source: Antarctica rocks | place: Antarctica: Victoria Land, Finger Mt sud | reverse complement strand
AGCTGAACCAGTGGCAACAGGTGGGTCAGCAAGCTCATGTGAGATTTTGACAGCTGCTCTCTGCCCCTCTCACCGCTGCCAAGCAGGCGCAGCTTTCTGATGCTGCGGAAGATGCTGTCTAGGGTACAGGCGGGCAGATCAATGGAGTGACTGGGGCTCTGCCTTGCAACAGGGCTGTCAGGCTGGGGTACTGGATGCTTGACTGTGCCTCTGACTCGGCCCTGAGACTCAGACCTGGGCTTTGCCTGCTGCTGCTGATGCTGCGGTGGCTGCTTAGCTGCTGCTGCTTTTGCCTGAGAAGCCTTCTTGGCTCTTTTGGGTTCAGGCGCTTCCTGTCTGCCTGTGTCCAGCTGCCGGTCAGCCCTCTTCTGCTTCTGCTTGCTCTTTGAGGCAGCGCCTGTGGCTGCCCCTGGTACTGTTGCTGATCTGTCTGTAGTCACACCTTCCACCACAGGTTCTTCAGCAGACTCAGCCTTCACCATTGGCTGCCCTGCTGCTGCTGAGAAGCCCTTGATGGCTGCCAAATCTGGTTGAGCTGCAGCAGGTTGTACCACATCCGGCTGTTCTGTGACAGACAATGCCACAGCAGTTTGAGGCGGTGCAGGTTTGCCTGACAGCATGTATGCTGCTGCAGGATCCAGCTGAGCGTCTGATCCCTTGCCTCTAGTGGGTGGACTGGACGCCTCTGTCAGGGGCTTTGGTGGCTGATGAAGGGCAACTGCCCTGGAGCTGGGGTCGAGCACAGTCTGCAACTGCCCTGGAGCTGAAGGCCTGTCTGCTGTTTCAGACTGAGAGGGCTCTGAGCTGAGCACTGCAGCTGCAAACTGAGCTAGGGACTGACTTGGGCCAGCTTCTAGCTGAGAGTTTGGCAAGGAATCAGGAATTTGCCTTCTGGCTTTGCTAGGGCTGCTGGGCTTTCCCATTGGAGAGTTTGACTCTGGCAGCTGCAGGCCTTGCAGGCCTGACTTCTCTGCCTCCAACTCAGCCTCAGGCTCCTGGACTGGCATAGGCGGAAGACCCACATCAGCCTTTGGGCCACGTGTTGTGAATGGGTCCTTAGCTGACAGAGCCTCTGGCTGCTGATGTGCTGCTGCTGCCAGTGGAGGGGCTTTCAGCCTTAGCTCCACATGAGTCCTGTCATCTCTGTCCACCCTGAGCTGCACAGCAACTGCACTGTCCCTGAGTGTGTGTGCAGCATCTGTGCCTGCAATTGAAGCTGTCTGAGCTGAGTCCTGTGCAGATGCTGCTGCAGCTGCTACTGCCAATGCGCCACAAGGTTCCGTCAGCTGCTGGGCTACTGCATTAGGTATGACCTGAGTCTGAGCAGGACCACCATTACCAGCCTTGCTGAGAATTTGGAGAGGGGAGTTACCCAGAGCAGCTGGGCACTCTTTAGATGCCGTGGAACCAAGGTGGAAGGCGGTTACATGAACAAAAACATTGCTGCCATGCGAGTTTGCATCGTCAAGCTTGCTGCCCTGCTTTGTGGACTCACACAGCATTGCAGACTGATCAGCGGCGATCTCTTGATGGACAAGAGCGTCTGCCATGACCACATCTGAAACATCAGCCACTGCTTCCTCCAACGCAGCCTGATACTGAGGCTGAGCTTCAGACGCACATGCAGCCGACTGTAGTCGAGGGGCCAAGGGCATGGGCTGGGAGGAGGCGGATGATGGGGATTGGGGAAATGCTGCTGGTACATGCACCAGCAGTAGAGCATAGACTCCACTAGTATGGGTGCCATGAAATCTGTCTATGGCTTGCTGCTGCTCCGGACTCTGCACTTGCAAAGCTCACATGAGCAAAAGCTGTTTCAGCAAAAGTTGTTTTCAAGCAGATGCCGTCACACAGCTCTGGCAGCAAGGCAGCTGCTGTCACCCTGGTTCGGCAGCAAAGACAGTAAAGCTGACACATTCAGTGTTGAGGCAGGTGGGAAGTAGACAAGTGGCAAAGCAGCATGCATCAGGCATATGCCTGTCAAGAAGTACAAATAATGTGCAGATACAGAGAACACATGCAAGGCCCCACCAATGCAGGAGCACATATGGCCAAGAGATGTGGTACTTACCAGCTTGACAATGGACAGCCAGCGTCTCAAGTGGCTTCCTGCCACAAGCAACATGCTGCATGCATCAGCAGAGCTTTCCTCGTTTGCAGCAGATGTGTGGATTTGTGCTGGCAGACGGGGAGAGACCTGCCCAGCACTGACAGCAGCAGCATCAGATCCTGCCATGTGTGCCGTCTGTGACTTTGCAATCTTTGCCTGCGTAGCGGGGGAGTTTGGCTGTGCTAATGAGCCTGCCTGGCTGCCCTGACCCAGTACAGATTTGCTCCCAGCATTGGCTGCTGTGCTTGCTTCCAAAGGCTGTTTCAGAGGCAAATGCTGGTCAGTCTTTTTGTTAGGCCTAGTACCCTGCGCTGCGCTCTGAGCGCTTGGCGCAACACCTTTGTTGGTGCTTGCCTGGCGCCCAGACTCCTTGGGTTGAGCCGACGCAGCTTGCTGAGCGTCAAGTACATCAGCAGTGGCAAATGATAGCACAAGTGCTGCCTCACTCTCCCTGCGTGAGATATTGTGTTAGTCACAAGCACGTATTGCATGAGGCAAAAAAGCATTGTGAGGTGACCCTCTGGTCTGCACCTTGAGGAAGTGTGAGCGTGAACAGTGAGTCACATGATAGTGTAATGCATTCTTTTTGCGCGCACATACAGCCAAGAGTAGGCTTTTGGCTCAGCGTGCCATGATGCTGATGAAGGAATTCTGCAGCTGGAAAGCGTTGTATACAAAAGATGATGTAAGTTGTGTACAAGGATGCTTTTAGAGTGTATGAGGTTCAGCGTCGTACACTGACTCTTGGTCACTTTGTCCACAGATATATGTCCATCGTTACGTTCTCACAATGTGTACTGCAGATGCCATGCATCCAGAATGCACAGGCAGCAGCTGTTCAAGATTGTCAACTCAAGGAGCAAGTGCTCAAGGCAGTCAAGCAGAGCTGCAGCTGCACAGGCCAGCAAGAGTCACAACTCATCACACAATTCAGAGCAGTCAGCAGTCAGAATGCTGCACACCTGAGACAAGCCTGCAAGCGTGTATGCTCCACAAGACCCCGGATGCTGCTGTAGGCACAGCAGCCCAAACTGGTCAAGTGGTTCAGGTCCAGCAATGATGCCTCCCTTCCCTGTCCATCACTGGGTTGGTGCTCTGTGCATTGGACAAACATAACGCTAGCGCAGGCTGCACTGGCAAGGTGCTGCTGGTTGGCCGAGTTGAGATGCGCCACGGTGGAGAAGCTAATTGCATCCAATGAGTCGGCTGCCACACCTGCGCTTGATAGGCAGTGATCAGTTGCAATACCATGCGCAGGAGTTGCTGGCAGGTGAAAAAGCCTTTTACCCACACCTGCGCTTGACAGGCAGTGATCAGCTGCAATATTATAATTGCTGGAAGGCATGGAAGCCTTATGCCCAAAGCATGAAAGCTGTGTGTTTCATTTTGCTTGGCCCAAACAGTCAGAAAGCAACCGCTGCACAGGTTGAACGGGCAGCAGGTGAATTTACGTAGGCTAACAAGCAAAGCAGAAAGCACAGCAAGGCATTTTCACAGCTGCTACATGCATTGTTTGCTTCCCCAGCAGCTCCTTGTACTGAACTTATAAATGGTGTTGTCCTGTCTAGGCACCTATCATGCAATATGCAGGCAGCAGCTGTAGGCTTTGGGCAGTGTATGATGTGCAAGACTGCATAACAGCATAGTATGCTGATGCCCATTTTGCATCTGCAAGGGAGTTGTGACAGTCACCTGCAGCTGCTGCAGCTGACACAGGCATCACAGTGACAAAGGCCGCAGGGAAGTGCCCCTGGATTGCAGCCCCCACGCCCCAGCTCCATTGAAGGTCCCCGCGCAATACGGTTGCAAAGCCTCCAGACTTCTTCCTCTGCATCTCGTCTGCCTCTTCCTCGCCTTCCTCACTGGCCTGCGTACTACTGTGTATGGCACCTTGCTGACATGCTGCACCTTGTGACGCAACCTGACCAGGCTGTCTTGACCCTGATTGAGCACGCAATGCAGATGTGACAGCTGCTGAGCTTGGAGCTGCCTGGGATGCTGGTCTACTTGTCCTGCCTCTTGCTGCAGTGACAATGGATGCAGCTGCAGCTGTGGTAGGTGCAGGCTTTGAACCAGGCATGGGTAAAGAGCCGCCCCATGAGTGGGCATGAGCAGCAGAGGTGTTGATGGCAGCTGTCTCAGGGTCCCATCTGATCTTCTTCCAAATGCTGGGTCCGTGCTGATCAGGGGTGGCTGCATTGGGGGAGGGGGTTTGGGGAGGGGTGGTGGCAGGGTCAGTTGAGGTGTCTGAAGGGAGCTGAGGGGGGCCTGAATGCAGTTTGACAAAGGGCTTTACAGCAACAGCAGGCAGAGTGCTACCACTGACTGCCGACAAATCCTCTGTGTGGGGGCTCTTGCGTTTGCCAGTGACAGCTGCTGAGCCAGCGACACCGTTTGGTCTGATGCTGGTTGTCTGCCCCTTTGTCAAAACCTTGCTAGGCTGTGCCTGCTGACCCTGCTTTGCTTGCCGACCCTGCTTTGCCTGCTGCGCAGAGGACCTAGAGGCAAGCTTGGCAATGGTAGCAGATGTGAGGATGCCATCATCCTGGTCATCTGGCTTTGCTGCATCCCCTGCTGTGGCATGCACCACAGGCGCAACAGTCCTTGCAATGCCAGCTTGGTTTGGGCGGGCACCTGACGGCAGCACTGTGCCTCCAGCTCCCTTTGACAGAGCAATCTCAGCTGTGCCTGATGGACTGGCCTGACTTGCAGGATGCGGGAAAGCATTTGCAGCAGTGTTGCTGCGCTGCTCATGGCTGATGTTGGAGCTTTTCACCAGATGGCTGACCTTGCCTGGGCTGACATGAGCTTCTACTAACTGTGCATCACCATATGTTGCAACCTGAGATCTTGGTTCTGTGCTGGGCTTCCAGATGTCACGGTTGGTCTGCTTGGACGCTTGAGCTTTGCTGGCTTTTTGCGCTTGAGCTGCAGCTTTCAGTTGCTTGCTGCTGCTATCCAAGGCAGGCTCAGCACTGCTGCTGGGCTGATCTGCAGACACAGCCTTTGCTGATTGGTGTGTTGCAGCTGTCTTGCTCCCTGCTGCCTTTGGAGCATGGCACTTGCCCATTGGGGTTCCAGCCCCTTGGGGGCGGACATTGCCCTCGGGGCCTTGTGCCAGATTGGAGGAAGATTCCTTGTGTTGGGCTGCTGGTGATGAAGAGGTGCTACGCTTAAGGGCTGCTGAAGAAGCTGCTGGCCCTGTCTGGTTTGCCTTCTGACGAGCAACTCTATTGTTATATAAAAAGGCTCGCAAAGCTTTTCTGCCTTCTGACAGCTCCCCCGGCTCCTGTAGAACACATGGCTGGTGTGAATAGCTTTTAGAAATTCACCACGATAACCATCTGTGTGACAGCCATACGTGCATGTATAAACAGCCCTGAACAGCTCCTACCACCCCTACACTGTAAAATGCGGGTCTGCCGTCACATTGCAAGCAAACTATCATTGGTGTTACAGCGCAGCATAGGGACAATGTGAGCAGACAGGCCTGTGCTCTGTGTAGAATCTGCTTGAGAAGAAGTAGTGCAGTGGCAATAGCAATGAGTCACAAGCCAGCAAGCGTCTCACCTCCTCCTCACAAGCAGCCTGCACCATGCCTGCCAGCTCCTTTCCTGGGGGCTTATACATACTCTTGAAGCAGGCAGCCATTTGTTCCTCCACAGCAGCTTTGCCACGAGCATGCAGAGATGGATTGCTGTGCTGTTGCTTGAGGCTCACCCAGTACTTTGCCTGCTCAATCTTGTGGAGCGTAGTTGCCACCTGCAAAGGAACAATCTGTTACTCACCAAAACTTTGTGGTCGTAAGGTCACACTCCAGAAGTTGCCTGTTGTTTGACTTCAATTTTATTGCCAATTGTCACAAGGCTGGGTAGTCAAAGGCTCTAGCAGTGGGAAGAGTCTCACAGGGTGTCTGTCTGAAGCCTGTTGTTGCTGCTCCAACGCAGCTTTGCAGGCAGACATGCAGACCTGGTCACCCTGTGAAAGAGCTATCTCATGCACACTTGTTGGGGACTGCCTGACAGCACTTCTCCATCATTCTGCGTGAGTCAGAAGCATATAAAAAGCATGCCAAAGCCAGTGGACTTCAACATGAATTCAACATGCTTCTGACTTAAGCAGACTAATGGGAAACCGCTGTCAAGCCATCAAAAACGAGTGTGCATGAGCTAATTTCTCCACGAAGCACTCAATAGTGCTGAGTGAGGACTGGAACAGATGGATTGCAAGCGTAGCACACCTTGTGGACGCTCATGCTCTTCAGACCGCCAGCGCTCACAGCTTGAGCCAAGACATGCTCAAACACATGACTGGAGGCCAAATCTGTGGGCCAAGGCTCCTCCATGATGTCATGAATAGACACTGCCCTTGAGCTCTACATCAGCATGCAATGTCAGGGCTGTTATGTGCATAAGTGAGCAGGACATGCAAAACTCAACAAGACTGTTCCTGCAGCAAGACATGTTGGCATAAGGGGCCTATCAATGTGCAAGCACCAGTACAAGTGGTGCATCAAACAGATGCCAACTTGCCTTGTTCTCAGCAGCATTCCCGCCACTTTAAAAGCAAAACAGCAGTTTCAGTATGAAGCAAGATCTAGCACAAACCTACAACAGTGTAGGGATGTATGTTGCAAGGACTGTGCTGATGTGAAAAGGTAATACAGACTTACTTGAAGCAGAAGCACGCGATGACCTTTACCATCCAAGGTCCCAAAGTGGACCTGCACCAGGTCAGTTGTGGCTGCTAGCCGCACCAGAGAGCCACCAAGCAAACTACGTGCTGCCTTTTTGCCAGTCCCTGTACAAAGCAGAGCATGCTTTGGTACATCCTCAAGCATTGCAGATGCTGCTGAAGAGCCTGTCACAATCAGATTGTACCGTTCTGCAGAGCATACTCTTCAGCCGGCCAGCACTCCAGCATGACTGCTTTGCTGATTAGCAGCAGTTTGGCGATGTCTGTATTGTACATCACCGGCTGCAATGAGCAACCACATGTCAGCCCACAAGTAGCAATAAGCGCACAACTGCAAGTGCTAAGGCCAGATGATTTGGCCTACCTGATTTTCTGCACCAGGTGAAGCCATCCTTGAACTTGGCTCGTCGGTAGCCCTGTTTTAGATCGGCACCATTAGTCACTCCAGTCAGCACCGAAAATACGTGCACGCACAGTAAGGGACAGCACAGCTCTTCGCTTTTAAACGCCGGCGTGGTCCTTGCTAGACTGCTGGGGTCCGTAAAAGGTGTGTGCCCGTGGGGCTGCGGCGTGCCTGATGCCTGCGACGAGAGCCACAAAATCTCTGGCCTATCGCTATGAAGCCCAGCGCAGGTCGCAGGTCCCGGCTCTGCTTGGAACAGAAGAAGAGGCATTGCTCTTTAAAATCGTGACTCATTGCTGTGACTCTCACCTTGCTTGCAACTCGGGCTCGGCAAAGTAACCGCTGTCGTGCTGCTAGATCGTCACTCGTATTGTTGCCTCAGACACCTGTAGTTGCGACGTGATTGTCAGCTTCACGCTGAAAGACAGGCGCTCATATATGCTCAAAGTCCATTTTACGATAACCACTTCTGCGCTGCGCGCAAGTCAGCAATCCAGCACGACGCCCTGACTCAAATGTTCAATTTCACGTAGTCGTTGGGCTCGTTCATTGTGCTGTCTGTCGGTCGGGTTGTCCGAGAGTTTGTTGACCTCAGCTGTCTTGTGTGAAGATGACAAGCTGCAGACCTGTGAAGGGATTCTTCCCGGCCACTGTCTTCCCCTGCCATGCTTGGCCGCAACAACACAAGTCCCATCAGCGGGCGGCCCAGCCCACTGAACGGCCCCGCGTGCGCTGTCAAGGCTTCATGGACCAGCTGACTGACTACATAAACGGTGGGTGGGCATTTGCTTCGACTCATATGTGTGATCGTGCTCCCCGCATGCGTACCACAACAGTTCGTCGGTCAATTTGCGGTAGTCATATTCACAGGTGGACCCAAGCTTCGTAAGTGGTATGGAGAAGGTGATCTGCCAGTAGATGGTGGCAACTCTATTGTTGGCAACATGCCAGAACCAGAAGACATTGCACCTGAAGACATTGAACGAGATGCAGTCCTTGTAACAGACGCTGATAGTCCCACAGGGGAGCAAGTTGTCCTGCAGCTGATCTTGGCCAGGTACTTTACAGAAAAGTCGACTTGGTCACCTCCCAGTCTGCCAAACAAGTTGCAGGAGCAACAGTGCAGTAGCACAGTCCACTGCAAGTGCAGAATCTGTTGGCTGCTGTGCGGTGCCAATTGAGGCATATAGCTTTGGAAAGAGTTCTGAGCACCTGCTAAGAGATTCGCTGCATTACAGGTTACCAATAAAGATCATCACTCAAGACGCAGAGGAGGCAAAAAGAGGGTATGGTCCTTATGTTACTGCCTTTGCAGGAGATGTAGGTGAGGAGCCCAGCACCGACTCATCATATTTGTTTCCCTGCTGTCCAGTTGTAGATAGATAGCAAGCAAAATGACCTTTTACTACTCACTTTCTTGCATCAGGCGCGGCAATGTACCGCAGGCAATGAACAGGTGGTTAAACAAGCTTTGCGAGGGGTCAGGGCGGTGATCTGCCCTGGCAAGCTAGGGGCTCTGTTGAGTGTAGCTGCACCCCAAGGAGTCGAGCACATTGTCTTGCTGTCCTCTTCAGGCAGGTGCTGCCACTGCTGCTACCAATGTGTTAATTGACCAATGTGATCAATGTGATCACAGTTGCACTTGCCACACCCCTACATTATGCAGTGTAGATGCAGCTGTTTATGCAGGCTGGCATGCAGCTGCTTTGCCCATTTAGGCATGCTCAACCCATTGCATGCGATTTTGGGAGAAGTTTGAAAATCCTGATTTCCTTTTTTTGGAGAAAAGGTGTAATATGCATGTCAAAAGGCTTTGCAGGCGTGTTGTGCTGTTTCAGCCTGGGCATGCATGCAGCCCCGACTTTATGCTAGCTTGCTGCACAGGGATCAATCAGTCCCAAGGCATCAACTTTGGGGCTTTGTTTGGAACTGAGCAAGCCTTGCTGAAAGATCCCAGGCGTGAGCTTGCAGTGCAGCAAAGCGGAATTCCGTTCACCATTGTGCGTGCTGGTAAGATACAGAACCAGCCTGGATCAAACATGCAGCTCAATATCAGTCAGGATGACCAGACCTCAGGCGAAATCAGGTGATTAGCCAGTTATCAAAGCTGTGCAAGATTAGGTGTCTGTATGTGTGTGTGTGCGTGTGTGCGTATGTGCATGCGTGGATGCGTGCATGTTGTGTTGCTGCACACATCTGCATGTGCACTGTCACCCCATGCACAACAATCTACATTCAGAGAAATGCTTATTTGACTTGTTCAATGGGTGATTGTAAGCCAAGTTGTGCTTGGACTCAGACCCAGCTGCAGTGTGTATGTGGCGCTGTGCCTAGTGTATTCATTGTGGATTTTGATGCATTTGCAGCCGAGAAGATGTGGCCAGGGTGCTCGCTGGGGTCCTGCAAGCCCCTCCTGAGCATGGTCTTGTGTTCCAGGTAAGCTGAAAAAGTTATGAATTTGCACTGCATTCAAGCATGTAAAGCTTGGCTATGTTGCATTACACTTGTAGTCACTTGCAGTGGTGAATGCCAACTTACGGTTGCTGGTGCCTTAGTTTCTGAGCTGCTAGACATCCTGCTTGAATTGTGTTGCTAGTGTGATTACCATACACTGCAGGTGCTAATGGATGTGTCAGCATGCAAGCCAGGACAGGCATTGCTGGTCTCATTGACACACACAAACATGACACACTAGGCAACATGCATTTGCACTTAAGAGTTTGATTTGCTGTCTAGGTGACAGCCAGTGGGCCTGGCCGACCACCTGAAGATTGGGTTTCAACATTGGACCAGCTCAGCGCTGCCTCGGTGTCATGACTGAAGTCTTATTCACATGCTGTGTCATCTTGCAGAAATTCCAGCAGCCTAGATATGTATTCAAGCAGCTGCAGTTTTGATCATGCCAGTCTGACGAGCATACTCGAAGATGCCACCAGCATCTACAACTGGTCCAGCCTGCATAGCAGACATGCTGTAAATGTCAGTATCAATCTAAACCTGATCAGTTGCTCTCGCTGCAGTTGCGTCAAGTCAAGTCAAAAACAAATGGACCAACAGGACAAATCTATGTTTCAATTGCCATAGGGTACACCAGGTGCTTTTGGCTCGTACCTCGCCAATGGACTTCAGTGCGTACTGTTTGCCGCTTTCCAAAACTGTCAAGACATCCTTTTCAAGATCGACTTCCACTTCTTGGCCTGCACACATGAACTGATCAAAATCTGTTATGGCAGAGCAAACGCATTGCCATCATTTAGTATGAAACTTGTCTGCACCTGTCTCTAGAATATCACAGAGGCGCTCATCTGTCTCAACTGGGTATACTTCGCCTCTGCAGTACATAGCTCAATGTATTTTGCATGCCATATCAATACTGCAAAGAGCGCCACAATATACAAACAAAGGCAATTCATCACATCATGTTGTACTGACACATACGTGGATACACAGTTTCTGAAGAAGATTCTGGCATAAGATTGAGATACCACCATTTTTGCTCCTGCAAGCACACAGTCATCTTGGCATTAGACACGTGCTGGGCATGCGTTTAGCTGATCATCAGTATGACAGTCACGCATCAGTCCTGTTGACATTGTGATGCATAGCATGGAGCTGGTATGGCACCTGCAGCACCCATACATACAGGAGCATGCTCTCGTGAGGAGCCGCAGCCAAAGTTCTCTCCACCTATCACTATAGGGTACTCTGACTTCATTTCTCCATCATTGACAAACCTGCAACATGAAGGAAGCGTAAACAGCTGCACATACATGGCTGTGGAATGACAAAGCATTTGGTCTGAAGCAGGTTGAATGTGCAGATGGAGAAGGTTCCACACTGCACCTTTTCTTGTATAGCTCTGTTGGCAGCCCAATCAAGGCATAGCTGCCAAGCTTCTCGTACTCATCTTTCTGAATACCATGACCGTGTGCTGTGAGTGCTCAGGCCAGACAGTATCAGAGACACTGAACATGGTGCACTATGTTCCTGACTCGGCTGCCCACCTTTGAGGGTACCAGTGTCAAGTACTCAGCGGGGATGATCTGATCAGTATCTATATTCTGCAGAAGGAGCGAGCTTGTTACACCGGTATGTGAGGCGTGCAATCGAAACAGCCGCTATCGCACAGGGCATAGCGCTTACATCCTTCGTTACATAGCATGGTCCGCGAACCACGCGTGTCTTTTGCTGCGCGTAAATTCGAACATCTCTTCTAGAAACAGAGTGCATATGCGATAACTTGGGTGCTGCTCGACTACGTAGAGCGCAAGGAAGCGAGTGATTGCTGCCGAGACTTTGCATGACGGAATTGCCGAGTTGCGAGGCTATGTCCGCGGTGAGTTACCGGGAGACAGTGCCTGTGTCAATTTGAGGTTACAAGGCGGCTTAGCTACGCAGCGACTGATCACTGCGCTTGTTCACCAGACTTCCGTTGCTGAGGCTACTGCTTCGTCTTCTCCAAGGTGAGACCTGGCGTTACAGCCGGCATCCCCAATTGAATCCCCAATGAAGCCGCCGTGATGAAGTACCTTAGTGCTCAATTTGGTTCCTTCTCTTCGCCAAAGCAGTTGATTAGCTCAGAGCGCAGGGTGCGTCTCTTCTTTTGTCATGTCTGCTCCTCAATCTCGGCTGCCTCGCATCAGCTGCTCAGGCTCTGGCAAAAGCAGCCCCGCTGAAAATCTGCGTTTGTTTTGCAGATCGTACTAGGAGGTCACAATGCCTGCTGGACACGGTACCCGTGCGCGTACCAGGGATTCTTTCTCCCGTGGTTTCAGACAGAAGGGTTACATTCCCTTGTCAACTTATTTGACCAACTACAGACTTGGTGACTATGTTGACATCAAGGTCAACTCAGCCGTGCAGAAGGTGGGTCCACAGCAGCAGCATTACATGCCTCAGGCTGTAGCATATCGAGACCATAAGCCTGCAAATGTTGTTGTGTACTCAGCATGTCCTTGTACATTGCAGGGTATGCCCCACAAAGTGTACCATGGACGCACCGGCAAGGTCTGGAACGTCACTAAGAGAGCTGTTGGTGTTGTTGTCAACAAGCAGGTAACATGCCCGCAGGCCTGCTGCATAAGTCCTCCTTGTATCGGGAAGCAGGCTATCGATGGCTGCTCACCTCTGTAGGTGAATGGCCGTGTTATCCCCAAAAGGATTCATGTGCGTGTTGAGCATGTCAAGCCTTCAAGATGCAAAGAGGAGTTCCTAAAGAGGAGCAAGGAAAATGACGAGATCAAGCATGAAGCCAAGCAAAGAGGCGGTAGGCACAATTTCCTTCCCGCCGTCATCTTTACAACAGATGGAATAAGGTGCAACATAGCATGAGCGGCCACACCACCATCTGTGACAGCCACTATTTTGCAAACAGAGCTGGAGAACACAGCTGTCAGCAGTCATCAGGCAGCCCAGCAGAAAGTCTCAGACCTACATGAAGATTTGCACAGCACAGCAGAGATGACCATGCACCTGTTGTATACAGGTGTCTCGTTTTTCTTTGTTGAACTGTGCACACAGCCATAGGTTGTCATGTGCCAGCATCAGCTGCATGCTGCATACTCAGCAACACGATTGTCAGGATGCAAGGTCAGGTCCGGCTTTGGGGGTCGTGGTCAGCTGCCAGCAGCAATTGCAATTTCAGCATCTCAGACAGCAGATATGTGCGTCAGCCTCTTGGAACAGGCACTGCACCTGCCAATCTTGAGGCACTGCACCTGCCAATCTTGAGATTCATTGAGATACAAGCTAATGCAGTCAGCAATTGGCATCCTAGCTTCAGCGCTGGGTTCAAAGTCCAGTTGATGTTCAGCTCAAATGCAGCTGCTAGCATCAAGTTTCTGATGCCTAGATACAGCAAGAGGAAGCCACTGAATGTCTGTATCTTTTGCATCTCTTCAGTTATGTGTCAGCTAACGGCTATATTTGGGGCCTTGTCATGACAACATCTCACCATGTGGGTCAATAGTGAGAGTGGTGGTGTGTGTGTGTGTGTGTGTGCAGAGAAGCCAGCACCCCGCAAGAGGCTAGTGGCACAGCCCCGCCCAGGCTTTCTACTGGAAGACATCAAGATGGAATCTATCACCCCCATCCCTTACGATATCATCAAGGAGGGTCTGCAGCAATAGTCATAGGTCAGCACCTCCCCTTGTCAAAGACCTTTTCTTTGTTGCTGACACGGCACTGCAGATTGTGTGCAACCTGGCACTAGAAGCTCTGCATGATAAGTGTAGCAAGCTTCAAAACACTGGCAATAGCGGCTCATGCTTATAATTTGCACCTTGCTAAATGATCTGGGGGACCTTCCAGCGTGTGTGGTTTGTGTGACATTTTCAGATGATGTGGGAACTTGCTGTCGAAGCTCTTTCAGAAGCAATGACACCAAGCTTGGCATTTGTTTGCACACTTGCATCTGTTGTGCAGGCCATCTAGCTGACTGTTTGATGTGCTTGGTGCAGGTCATTCCTATGTGTTATTGTTTTGTTCATGTAACATATCCACCGTCATATCAATACCCTGGCCATTGCACCGTGTGTGCAGTCATCATACAGTCATAATATAAATCCTGGGATATCCCTCTTTGAATGCTGTTGTGTAGCTACTGTACAGCTACTGCCTACACTCTCTACAGCTGCACATATCTCAGCTTACTTTAGGACACCATCATCATAGTGCTGGATGAGGTCTCGGATTGGATTGTAAGCTGTTGACGAACCTCAGACAAGATTGTTACCGAAACAACATGCAGGGCAATTATACAGCTGTTCTAAAAATGCAGGCCGTTTGACATATGGCTTCAATTTGTGATGCATCTACTGGGACCTGTCCTCACCTGGGCGCCCTCACATCTCATTTCGTTGAGGAAACATGTTACACTCCTTGCAGTCAGTCTGGGTGACACACGTTCATGACCATGCTTGGTACTGATATAGTAACCTGCACATGTGCGTTGTACAATTGGCAGATCCTGTGTCAAACAAAACGGAACGGCAAACGAAAATGCCGAGTACATATATGGTTTACACGTGGGTCAGATGGCTTCAAACACACGCACACGCATCTGATCAGACAGAATAGTAACAGCCACGGAACCAACAGCATTCCACATGCTTGTCTGCGATCCTCCTAGTGAAGTACCAAGGCTTGTATAAAGAGCCAAGCTTGATTGGAAAGGCCTGTCACGTTGGCTCGCACGTCAAAGGACGCCTTCGCAGGATCAAAGCCATGCAGGGATTAGCCCATTTGCAACCTTGCACACGCTGCTCGCACATTTCTTTACCTGCACCGCAACCTGAAACCGCGCTTCATCCGTCATGTCTGCCCAGACATTGCGGACCTCTCTCGCAGACAACAGCATTCAGACCGTTCCAAAGTCAACAACCCAAGGTTGGTTTGCGTGTTTGGCCCTGCGACTGTTCAGTGCAAGCGTTCCTCAGCCTTCTTGCTGGTCGCAGTCACATTGGCAGCGATCACACAGACTTCGAGCGGTCAGCGAGTCCACACCTGCCCTAAAAAAGCCAGAGGTAGCTAGCAAGCCTCAGATCAAGGAAGCCAGTGCAGGCAACAAGCCAGAACCAGCTGAACAAGAGCCCAGGTATAAAGATACCGCTATGAGGTACATCTGCCGTGGTGTGCACCATAGCTGGCTCTCACTCATGCCCTTGGTGCTGCAGCAACCAGGTGACCATTCAGTATCAGCGAGAGCAAGCCAAGGCCATGCGCAAATATTTCAAAAGCCTGGCATACAGTGAGGAAGTAGTCAAGTCTAAGTAAGTCATTGCATTGTGGCGATTAGCGTGAGCACAATCATGCGCCTCCATGCAGCATTGAAGGGCGTCCTGTCCTCAGTCAGACATGTGACATGTTCTTGTAGTGCTATGTCAAAATCTGCTTGCATGCATGCACCTCAGAAATGGCTCGTTCTTACTGCATTATCCGTCTTGGTGTGTGCGCAGGGTCTTTGGGTGGACACCAAAAAACGAAATTACCAATGGACGCTGGGTCATGTTTGGATTCGCAGTTGGACTGCTTACAGAGTACGCGACTGGTGTAGATTTCATCCAGCAACTCAAGCTGATGGTATCCTACCTGGGGATAGCAGATATTTATGATTAAGGGCTAAGCTTGTGCTATCAGATTGTATTGCTGACATTTTGCCGCATCAAATTGAGTCCTGATTACTATATGTGGTGTCAAAACTCGCTGCATCCTGTTGAAAAGATGCAGCTTGTTGCGACCAAATTTCTGGTTGGGCTTGTCTGGGATATGACTACCATGTCCGTCATGAGCAGCAAAACTGTCAAGTATAAGCATGCATCAGGGCTCATTGTCTGTTGTACCCTATACCTGACGGAGTCGTTGTGCCCTTCTTTTACAAGCAGGATATTCAATGTGCAATGTATTGCCATGTTCAATTGGATGTAGGTACCATTCACGTTTGCGAGATTTGTGGACACATACCCGATTTGTCCTCTGGCTGTCTAGTCAGAGTTGCATCCCTTGACCAATGCTGATCAGAGCGTAACCCGCGTGTCTTCAAAAGCAATGATGACACATACGTCCAATATACACCAACTTCAATGCATTCCAGCTGTTGGATCCGCTTGCAAACCCTTGTTGACTATAGACTGTGCTAGGTACCGCTTTATGGCATATGCAACGATGATGGCAGGCAGTCTGACAAGCTATAAAATACATCTAAAAGCATGGTGATTGTTCACCAAACCAATACTGTCTCCATGAACACTGACCATCTCTTGAGTGACTGCTGAAGCAGCATAGTGGACATGACTGCTTGCTTGCCTTGGTGTCCTGACGCAAGCTGGTGATGAATGTCTTTATGGGGCCTGCTGAACACTGCATATGTACAAGCTGATGCAATGCATACCATGCTCTTGCATTTGATGGCATGAGTATGCATCATCTTGGCTGTCAATGAAATATGTTCTTCTCACTTGCAAGCAATCGCTTGCATAGCTGCATGCGTTTCTGGCGACACTTTTTGGGTCTGTTCAGGATACATGGCACCTATTGTACCTCTTGCCCTGTTGTTAGCTCTGTGCCTCTTGCTTGTCATCTGACTGGCCACAATCAGCTTGTTTGTTGCAATCATTGCATTCATCATCGCTATCATTATCGCTCCAGTCACCGAAGCTTTTCTGCTTATGAAATATGCAGCACTCTGCAAACGAGCAAGACTGGCTATCAGAGTCCATATGCCACAAGCATGCCAGGATCAAGCCACAAAAGAGGACGCACTTTTGGACTTCTTCTTGTTCATGAACTCATTGTCAACAACTTCTTCAGACCAGCGCACAGCCTGCATGTCGGGAATGTGTCACTTTGGAACTTGACAGGTTGCATCACTGGCAAACAGTCAGCCCTAGCTTGCTTGCAGATGCAAATCTATTACGCAAAAGCTGACAATTGCAGACTGACCTTGGCTTTTCTCCTTGGCGCCAGACGTAGTGTCAAAACCTCTGCATGACAATTGATTATTAACCCTGAAGCTTTGGCTGCGAACAATCACACAGCGGGGTGACATTGCAGGCACAACAGACCCGTGACAGCCTGTTTAACTTTGTTGGCCGAAGTTGTGCTTGGAGATGCAACAGGCACAGTCTCGACAGGTACTTGGGCAGCTGGGTAATTTGCTTGCACCATTCTGCTGATATGCAACTGCCGTCCAGTCAAAAAGACTCGGAGGGTACCGAACAAGCGGCGTTCCGGAACTTGACAGCACGATGTCACAGCTGTTGCCTCCGGGTGTTTCGGATTTGCACACACAGTACATACATGATTGTCAGCCACCACGTTCACGTGGCATCACTGCGCTGGATGAATCGAGCTGTATGTCTCGATGAGGAGGCGGGCGATGACTGCAAAGCATATGCTCAAGTCAGCAAAGCATGCCTCAATTTCACGTACCGTAACGCCAGCGTTAGTATTGCAGAGCGCTGACTGACACTGTTAGAATTTGCAGTGGTGATTCCCACTGCAAATTCTGGACCGGCTCACTCAACACACCAAAGCTCCCAAAGGCGCTGATAAACTTTGCAAGTCGGCATCGAGTATCGTAGCTCCGGCCGGCTGAAATTGCCAGTCAGGCATGTCTTGCGTTACAATCAACTGCAGCTCATCTTGCTAGGCGCACCTGGCCCACACTCAATGCCTGCCCAGCAGCTGCATGCGTGTTTAGGCTTTCTGCCCGGACTCAGCTTTACATAGCTATGGACTCAAGCAGTCTGCAAGAAATCGTAAGGCCACAGGTAAGTTGCAGCCCAGCTTTGTGCTGCAACTCGAAACTTCAAGACGAGACCAGCAGTGCTCTTGCTCTTAGTCAGCATGCTATCTGCAGGACACCAAGACATGTGCAAGCAGTCAGCTGCACAGAGTCAGTAGTTTAGACGCGCTGAGACCTCATAAGGTGACCTCCTTGTCGTGATACTACACCAATGTCGGCCTCTTGCTTATCAGTCAACATGCTGATTGCGTATCCGAACAATATTGCCATGTTGGTGATGCTTAAGCGTACTGAAAGCATTGTCAAGTCAAGCAGCTACCCCAATTTATGGCCAGGCAGGCTGGCTGCTGATTCTGCATGCTTCTGAGGCTGTGTCTATCAACAACTCTTACAGCACTCATGGCGGCCAGCATTTCACCTGTATGCTTCATGCTTGACCCCATGCATCATGTACAGCAGCAGACTTGTGAAAAGCCATACTTGTGTTACTTGCACACGAGCAAGTCTGAGGCAGAAAAGTTGTCTTCTCATACTGTGCATGCTGCAGGCAGAAGTACTTGGTTATGTCAGCGCACAACGTTCCATCTCCCCTGACCTGCTCCGACCCCTGGACCTCCTTTCCAAGCGCTCCTCCTCTTCCCATCACATGGGCGCTAGCTGCAGCAAAAGCTCCAGTGTTGGGCTTTCAGCAAAGGCACATGCAGAGCTACGATTCAGCTCTCAATCTGTTGGCAGTCCCTACCTGATCAGCAGTCCAGCTTCTAGGAAGCCGAGCCACTCCACCAGATCAGTTGGAGATGATCCATCTGCATCTGACCTCATCCAAGCTCATCACCAGGATACGCCCTCAGGGCAGTTACAGGCCGCCCTTGCAGCTTCCGCAGCGACCGCAGTCCTATCAGAAGCCTCATTCACGGCGGCCACAGCTGTGGCAAATGCTCCTGCCCATGCGCCGCCACATGTGCCCACTTTCGCACAACAGAGCTTTCATGATGCCACGGTGGTATACAGCCGGCCCCTTGACCGCCCGTCATATAATAGCAAGGCATCCTCTAGGAAGAACAGTGGAGCAGCAGGAAGCCTGAACAGGCACGCCCCATTCCCAGAAGCCCTGCAGGGCGTCGCCAAACAGCCCTCTCAAGAGGCCTTTACGCAGCTGCTGCAGCAGCATCTGTTTGACAAGCAGGACATGAAGGTACTCTTTGCTGCTTTCACCACTTCCCTGCTGTGGTGCACAAGACCAGCACCCAGGTCTGACTCAAATCCTTGAGTCATGAGACGTTTCTATAAATCACAAATCACAGCTGTTCATGCAGTAATCCCAGCTGTGTGTGAGATTATGAGTTGCTTGACAACTCTGTAGTGCTTGAGAATCTGTCAAGCATATGCTGCCCTGGTTGCATCCTGAACAAGCAGCATGCAAGCTGGAAACTACTTTGCTCACATTCTTCGTGTCTTCTCACGCTGTCCTATCTGCATCAAGGGCAATCTGCCAGGCTGTATAGACCTGTTCAGGTGGTTCAGTCAGACAGTACAGCATTGTCTCTATCCCAGCACTAATAGAGCATCGTCCAGAAACTAGTGCATGATTGTTCTGTGATTGTATGTAATGCTGAGTTGAGGCCTGTTGTGACTGCATTTGGTGATTGATCACAGGTGATGGAGTTAGACAGTATAGTAGCGGCCATGACTAAGCAGTCAGCACAGACTCAGGCCACCTGTGCTTCCCTCATGGTGGCACACGGCTTCTTCTTCGCTGCCATGAAGGCCGTCTTTGTCTTTCCAGAGGTCCTCAGAGCTGTTCTGGAAGACATCAAGCTGCAGGTGAACCAAAGTATCTAAGCCAAGAAGAGGGTCACAGTCTTGCTGTTTTCCCTGAAAATGTCAAAGTACCCAGCTTTCAGCACAAGCATTATGTTGTCATCAAGCTGCAGATACCTGGACTCCAGTACCAACAATACAATAGCAAAACAAGTATTTTGGTCGGTAAATGACTGGCGAGTTGCGAATGATTTTGCAAACAGACACAATGAACCAAACAAGAGAAAAGTTTGGGGGTCAGAGTTCTGGAGGTAGGAAAACAGTTCACGAGTTCTCTAATGAAGCCCAGCAGCGCTAATGTCAATATGTCTACGGAGTACCAATCATGAGCCGTGCATATACTTTGTCATGAGGTGCAAGCATGCACTGAAACCATCATGTGTGTCTGTGAGTCTGCACTCTTGCTGTGGTCACTGAGTACTGCCTCATTGTGATGCAAAGGGTCCCTGCATTGACAGCACCAATGCATTTTGACACCACTCTTGATATGGTGTCACTTTTCAATAGTGAAATCTGGTTTTCAAATTCCTGCCGATTATTCAATGTGACCACTGTAATCAGTACACAAAGCCAGCAAAACCAAAGCGAAGCAGACAGCAGTCAGACTGCCAGCAGCTTGCAAACCAGTTCAGAGTGATGAAGCCTGTTTGCCACGGACGATAGTATTGTGGTTGGGGGGGGGGGGGGGAGCTGTTACTAACCCCAGTAGTCCCAAACTATCTGCTGCGGCATGTCTGAGGCAGCTTCAAGCACGCTCTCTTACTGCTGTGGGATGGAAAGTTCTTCTGCTGCTGTTCAGGTGGATGTGCATCACCCTGACAAGGTCGATAGCTGGTACTGGGCAGAAGCTGACCTGAAGCTGCTTCTTCAGCAGTTCAGAGGCCTGAAGGTGACTCAGCAGTACAAGCTGACGCAAAAGCAGCTAACTGCCCTGGGGCCTGAGGGCAAAGCGCCCTTAGCACGGGTAGAGATGGAGATGCTGGGCAAGGTGGTCAATGACTTCCTAGCTCAGCTCGGACCTCAGCTGGGTAGCTCATCAGCAGCTGCGGAAGCGGCTGCAGGCGTGAGTCACCCTGGCAATGACACTTCCTCCAGCTATTCGGGATTGGCAGAAGATGTTTCTGGGATGACAGGAGTGTCTCTGGGGTCCACAGATGCTGTCTTGGGGACCAGGGGAGAACATCTGGGATCCCAGGTGGGGCAGCAACAGGACCCCAGGGGTGCTTTTAGGGTGGGGCCAGGTAAGCCGCTCACAAACAGCCAGGTGAAAAAGAAGAATGGCTTGCAGAAGCAGAGAGAGCAGCTGAGAGCAGGTGAGATATGGAAGCACTTGGTCACTCTTCACAACCAATGTAGCTTCAAATTCTGCACCACAATTCCATTGACGCCTTTTGTGGGACCCTACGCTAGCAATGCGCTGTACATTCAACTGTTTCTGCACATCAACGCCTCCATGTGTTGCGTTTCTCGGCAGTTTTTTGGCCTGCTTTGGGTGCTGCATACTGCACATTCAAAGGCAATTCACAGCTGCATCTTGGTGGAGCCTGCTGGCTCTTGCTTGATCAGGTGCTGACCTAATGCACCAGGTCTGTAAAGCGACTCAGATCAACCTCATATCAGGGTTATGCTATGCTTGGCCTGCAGAATAGGCTCGACCACTGCTGCTCAGTCACGGCATGCAAGTCTAGCATCGGTTGTGTTGCATGCCATCAGCGCTTGCCCATTGCCTCACAGGAGAGAGGCGGAAAAGGCAGCAAGCCGCAAGCCTGGGGGTGAGCCCCACTGTGGTAGCACGCTCTCAGATGTCAGCACGCAGCGTGGCACAGCAGCAGGTGCTGACTCAGCGCCAGCGGCGGGAGGGTCCCGCAGCTGTGGCGCAGCAGGCAGCTGCTGAGAAGCTGCAGATGGAGCAGCAGGCTTTGGAGCGTGACTACGAGCAGCTGAGGCAGGAGCGGCTCAGGTCAGTGAGGAACTCTATGCTTGTGGATGTTGAATGCCTTTGAGTGCTTGTCAAAGTGGGACAAGGCTCTGAGTCTAAGCGGGGCAGATGTTAAAGACCATGCCGTGCTGTGCTGTGCTGTGCTGTGCTGTGCTGTGCTCTGCTGTGCTGTGCTGTGCTCTGCTGTGCTCTGCTGTGCTCTGCTCTGCTTGCCTGGGCTGTGCTCTGCTGTGCTGTGCTGTGCTGTCCTGTGCTGTGCCATGCTGTGCCAAGCTCTACCATGCTGTGCTGTGCTGTGCTGTGCTGTGCTGTGCTGTGCTGTGCTGTGCTGTGCCGTGCCATGCCGTGCTTGGCTGTGCTTAGCTGGATTGTGCTGTCTGCACTTCATAAACATGGTGCTGAGTCATTGGCTGGCTGAATTTTAATCAACAATGGCCTGAACTGTTGCCTTATCCTGTTGCGCCATCTGCTCTTAGGTATGAAGAAGAACAGCAATGGGCAGCCCAGCAGCAAGCCCAGCCCTCTCTCTCACAGCCTCAGACTCAGTCACGCTTTGCTCAGGAGCAGGCGAGTCAGCTCAGGGCGCAGCAATCAGGCATACCACAGCAGGCAGATGTTGATTCAAATGGGAAAGGCTACATTCAGCAATCATATGCTCCTGCTGTGGGACAAAACCCTTTGTCGATGTCATTGGAAGGAGCCGGCCTCTCTTCTTCTTTGCTGGAAGGATACAGGATGCAGCAGAGGGCTGTGCCACAACAGGGCAGGTCAGCGCCTTCAGGGTATGTCGAGGAAGAAGTCTGGAGTGCGCAGCAGCATCGGCCTCATGCCAAGGCAGCTCCTCAGCACACGCTGAGTGAGTTTGAACAGCAGGGCGGGGCCACTGCACACAGCCCCCTGAAGCAGAGCCCTGCAGCTTACTCAGCTGGAGATCCTGTGGAGTACAATGTCATGTCTGGTATAAACCCTAGGGGTGGCCACTGCCCACAGCACTCACTGAGTGAGCTTGAGCATCAGGGCAGCTGGGTTGAGGCTAGTCCGCCTCAGCAGGGCTTTCCCTCACAGCCTTCTGTCAGAGGCCCTAGCCCTCAAGAGCTTGAGCTGGTTGCTGCTCAAGGAGCACCTGGCAGAGACTCACCCACTCGTGACCTCACCGAGCTTGAGCAGCAGGGCAGCTTCACGCTGGCTTCAGACCCATCTCAGGTTCAGCAGGGGAATCCAAAGCCTACTCAGGCAGGCCAGGCTGAGCCAATTGCAGGTGCTGAGTTGGCTCGTGAGCTGGCTTGCAGAAAAGGTGCTCAAGCTGAGTTGGAGAGGCAGTACTCTCAACTACAGTTGCAACACCAGCAGGTCTGCACCTCACTGCCTGACATTATGTTAAATCCATAAAAAAGGTAGCCACAGGGGAATAAGTAATCAGCAACACCAAAACTATAAACCAAAACTCCATATTGTCCTGTCTCAACAGTTTTAGGCCTTGTCGAGTTTGGCATTGATGCATGTATGGCGCATTTCAAATGTAGATAAGTGAGCGCTTTGAGCATTTGTTGTGCAACAAAAGGCTAACACAAGCAGTCATCGTGCATATGTGTTGCATTGAAATGTACAACCTCAATTGTTGTATGCACTGTGCAGAGTTTGGACAGGCAGCGGCAGGCGGCAAATGCTCAGCAGGCACAGCGTGATCAGGAAACCAGGCTGCAGCAGGTGATTGATCACACTTCTCTCACTTCAGTGGTTTTAAACAAACCACACCTAATTGTGCTGTTTGTTGCTCCTTGTTCATGCCTTCCTTGCATCACACCAATGCAGATACAGGCAGAGGTGTGCAAAGCGTGTATATGTATATACACATAACTAAATGTGACTTTGAATGAGTAATTTTAGATCTGTATATGTTTGCACACCTCTGTGTATCTGTATTGCTGTGGTGCAAGAAAGGCTTGTATAATAATATTCAGCAAACCTTTGCCTGATGCTGCAGTCAAAACAGCCTGTGACTCATCCACATCAGTGTCAGTCACTGACTGATGCCGCATGCGTGTAGTCACACGCAGGACTGCTCTGTACCTAGTCAAAATTTGGCTCGATGCAGCTGTGCATTGCAGAGGTGAATGTGCAGCTTGTGTCAGCTCATGCATGTAGCTCCTGCAAATGTATGCTGTTTGTTTGCACCAGCATACATTCGCATGAGGGAATCATCTGGATCTGTGTTGTTGCAGGAGGCTGAGGCTGCAGAGGCAGAGCAGCGCCGCTCAGAGGAGCAGCGCATGCAACAGGTGATGGCACTGACAAAGAGCCAAAAGGATTTGCCCTGGTGAATGCTGTCCATTGAACCTAGAGCCAAAGAAAATTTGCCATGGTGAATGCGTGCTATTGAACATAGAGCTAGATGAATTCGCCATGGTGAATGTGTGCCATTGAACCTAGAGCTGCATATTGTGTCTGCCATCTAGTTGTTTACATTATCCCCTGCCCCACACGCCACACAATGCTGTTTTTTTTTTTTTCATATATTTAGTAAGGCTTAGAGGTGTATGTACAAATGTGAGCAGAAGCTGTGTCAAAACCTCAAATTTCAAACTTGAGCAAACGTCTTGACAAACCTGATATTGGATGTCCACCGGGGGCCTGAATGACATCAGCACCAGGCCCTACACTTTGTACAGGTGATTATTTAGTTGACAGATGTGACTTGCTGCTGCCATGGCATTGCTCTGAGTGTGCGCTGCTGTTGTGCCAGTGCAGTGTTACTGTTAGTATAACCAGTGTCACATACAATGTTACTGTGTAGTACCGTGTTTCTAGTGTCACTGTAATGTAAATGTAAGTATAGTGTTACTGTACACAGTGTTACTGTACACACAGTGTTACCGCTGTATTTGGCGGCAGGGTTCCTACGTCTAGTTCAGATGTAAGGTGCATTGGAATGTGGCAGCCTAAATCCTAAATTCTAACCCCTAAATGTGGCATCCTAAAAACCCCAACCCTACATGAACCTGCTGCCATGTGACTGCAGGAGCAAGAGCGGCTGAGTGCTGAGTTGAATGCTAAACTGGCTCAGCAGCAGGCAGAGGAAGAGGAGCGCCGCCAGCAACAGGTCAGTAGCTCTGCATCACAGTGTCTGCATCTCATGCAGATGTAGAGCATCGAACCTGTTCTGCTGACAGAACATGCTCCTTGCATCTGCTGGCAGTAGCACATGTGTTGTACAAGGCACAGACTTCTGTCTCCAGCATTCTGGATGTATTTCACCAAGCAACATGGACTTTGATGCATTGGCAGTAATGGGTGCCTAGCCACCTCTTTCATGTATGTTATATCATGTTACACTTTACTATAGTATGTCAGAATACATTACACTTTGTGGCATTGCATTACATTACACGAAATCATAGTACATAACATTACAGTATATGATATTTAAGTAATTATACATTTTACCACTTTATACCATTTTTGCAATATATTGAAATTGCATGATAGACAGCAGACCCAGTACATGTCACAAGCAGACTGGATCCAGCAAATGCTTCATTGGATTCACCTCTGGAGGCTAAGTGGTTGCAAACTGGAAGGGAGTGCCAGATGCATGAGTGGCTTGTCTGTCTCTCATCATGTCAGTACTTGAGTGTGTCTGTGCAGGCATTGGCCAGGGAGGCTAAAGAGCTGGCGAGACAGAGGGCGCAGCTGGAAGCTCAGCTAGCAGCTGAGAGGGGCACTGCTCAGGGTCATGGGTACAGCCCTACCCCCCTGGTCACCCCAAAAACCGCCAAGGTGATTTTGACTATGATCCTGGAACAAATGCTGAACAGAGTTTTGCACGTTTTGTTGCTGACGCCATTTCACTGCTTGACTTTGACACTCAATATGAGACTTGCAACATGCCGATGATGCTTGAGCCCTTGTGCAGCTTTTGTGCTCCTTTGTGGACATAGTTCGATTAAGATTTGATAGCCTGTGTTCCAACTGCTGTCTATTGTAGCTTGTGCGGTGGCTTCCAGTTGCTGTTTTAAGGCTCAAGGGCTGTATTCTCCATCATGCAATTTGGCAAGGCATTTCTCCACACTCCCTGTCAAAGCCTGAGCCTTGCAGCAGCAGCAGCAGCAGACAGAACTCAAGAGCATAGACTGTAGCAGACAGCCACTCACAAAAGTAGTCATAAACAGATGTTGCCTTAACAGTGCTCAGCATCAAGGAGTTTAGTATGATATGAGTTATTGTGGTGGCAACATATGAGTTATGCTTATTATTGTGAGCTTTGTTCCCCAAAGGCCAGGAGGTCCTCTGAAGAGGAGGAGGCCTCTGAAGTAGAGGAAGAGTCCACATCTGACAGCAACCAAGAAGAGGTGCAGTCAGAGGCTGGTGCCAGTGCGTCTGATGCGGAAGAAGTGCAACCAGCAGCCAGAAGCAAAGCTGCCAAAGCAAATAAGGGTATGTTGTGATGGAGCCTGGACAGACTTTGGTATTCATATGCACTGATGTGTGAAAGGTGTTTGTTGTAAGTGTGCTCAGCATGCTTGTGCTGTAGCTTTTCCTGCATCAAATGACCACATGGGGTGGGGATGCAAGCAGCAGTGACATGCAAGTTTGTTCATAGTCAAGCATAGGATCTAGCTGGATTTGCAAGGCTTTAGCAAGGCTTCAGCAACAAGTGCCATTGCACTCACAGTCATGGGCTGAGCCTTTAGGGTTTAGGTGATGCACGCACGGTCAACAGCAGCTGTCCACTCTCTTGGCTTTGCTGTCTGCGTTCTAACACTGCACCCTACAAGTACATTGTTGCTTTCAAGTGAAGTGTTACTTGCTACATACGTGCACACATCAGGAGTCCTTGGAGTGGCAAATCAGAGTTGACATGGAAGTCAGATCAAGTTTATGCTGAGTGCAGGATCACTTGATGACTTATAGGAATGTCTGTTGTTCAGGTGCAAAGAAGGAAGAGGAAGAGGTGTACTCATCTGTTGATTCAGAGTCAGACCAGGCCGAGTCAGAGGAGTATCAGGAAGACTTTGAGGAAGATGAAGAGCAACAGGCCGCAGCAAGCCAAAAGGACAAAGTGCAGTCTAGCAGCCACAACACTGTTGCTCGCAAGGTGTGAGCCTACATAGATATGCAGCATGGGCACGTGAAACTTGGACAAAACAGTCACTATTCCTTTACACTGAGCAATGCAAGCAATACACAATCCGTAACCTGCATCACATGGCCCATCTGTTTACTCTGCAATGCATGGTAATGCTGTGTACACATGCTGCAGACGCATGTAATTGCAGCAGACACAATAACATATGGGCCCCTGCTGGCATGTCCATATGGATCTCTGCTGGCAGCAAAGCTCTCTGTATAAGACAAGCTACCATCCATGTTTGCACACACACACTCACAGACACGCTTGCCTGATCAAGCTGCAGCAGCATAGGCTGTGCAAAAGGCGCATTGACCACACAATTGCATCTGGTCAATTTTTCTGTCAGGACAGTACCTTCAGCCCTGGCAAGCCTCTCTGAGCCAAACAGCACTACACCCTTCATCACCTTCAGCAAAGGCAGCAATTAAGCATGTCAACTCCTTGCCGACATCTGATCCCCGCATGGGCGCTTCTGATCTGTCAACAACTTCAGGCTCACCGTTGTAACCCTCCACAGGTTTTGACCAGCCCACCAAGCCGTCTGCACACCAAATAGACCTAGGCCTTCATCCTAGCCATCCCTTCCCATCAGTCTGCCTTTCAGCTGTTCTGCCCTGCCCTTCAGGCCCCACGCAAACTGTCTTCATCACCAACCAAGCAAAGGCGCTCTCCATCACCTGCAAACCCTACCACCGCCACCCCTGCACCCCCACCACCACCGCCCCTGGATACCCCAGATCCTACTGCCCTGAAATGGGCTGCCAAAAATCCTTGGTTTGGGACTGATATCGAAATGACATACTTTGCCTATGAGGTGCATGATGATCTGATTGAGCAAGAAGGCATCACTGCAGACATGCCTGAGTACTATGCAGCCATCAGTGCTCGAGTGGAGGCCCAGTTCCCTGAAAGGTTTTTCCCGCCAGGGCCTAGTGGGATGGAGAGGCAGGGGTCAGTCATTTTGGCGGGAGAGCAGGTCAGCAACACTAGGGGGTCCCAAATGTACCGCCAGGGGTCAAGCATAGGGGCAGGCATGTACAGACAAGGGTCAATTGCTGGACCCACCAGCTTTGGACAGGGGTCTATTGCTGGGCCTGCTATATACCGCCAGGGATCAAGCCTAAGCGCTGGTATGTACAGACAGACATCAGCAATCCCAAATCAGCTGTCAACTGGTGCTGCATATGCCCCACGCTTATACCGAGGCTCTTCATCAGTGGCAGCATCACCCATGCCATCATCACAGCAGGCACGGCAGCAGCTCGGGGCTGATCTGGTCAGACGGCCTGGGCCTGTTGTACCTGCCCTACTCCTGTCTCAGTGGCCGACGGGCGACAGACTGGAAGGACCTCGCAGCGACAGGGGAGTTGGTAGTCTATATGATAGGAGGACTGGCACGCCTAGGGTTCCTCTGTCTGATGTGAGAGAAGAGGAATCACCTAGGGCTGATGGGCCTTCTATGACCAAGCAGCCCAGTGAAATTCCGTTGACAAAGCAGCTTAGTGATCGTGTTGCTGCTGACATGGCCTGGGCTGTGGGGCAGCGTGCTGACAAGGCCTGGGCTGTGGGGCAGCGTGCTGACAAGGCCTGGGCTGTGGGGCAGCGTGCTGACATGGCCTGAATTTGCTTGTGAGGCCCTTGCTGAATGTGTTTTAGCTTGTCTGTACGTCACTCAGCAAATGCTTTTGCTGTGTTGCTGCTGAACTTTGGTGATATCAAACCTGCTGTTTCAAGGGTTCATATCTCACCTCGCTTGTCGGTGCATCAACAATACACCAATTACAAGTGCAGGTGCAAGTCATCACTGGAGTTGGCCATGGCATCTGCCAATCAAAACATAATACCATTTGCAGTTGATCAGGGCCTCTCACAAGCTACATGTGCAAGTAGCGTGCCACAAGCCTGAATTAACATCCCAGCCTGTTGCTTGCTCACTAGTAAAAGCATGGCAGCAAGGCGAAGATACAGACTCTGAGTGATTGACTCCTGCAGTGCATTGATAACCACAGTTCCTGCGACGGGCAGAGGGTCACTCTGTTTAGACAAGCACCATTCAAGTCTCCCAGTTGGCATCTGAGATGATGAGATCATCAACATCTACTGGAGTACAGAGCTGGTGTGAAGCGGCATTTTGCAGCTGATTTAGGTAAACTACAGCAGGAAGGCATGTTCTGCCCTGCATACTGCGAAACATCATAACTGCCACAGACTGTAGAACGTTTGCAGCAGCTTGCTGCTTGCAAGCTGCTGCTCCAAGTATCAGAGATGGTGGCAAAACATCTGAAATGAAATCACCTGGGTTGGCTGATGCAGTAGCTGGGTAGCTGCAGTGCTGATGCTTACTGCATGTACTGCACCACTGCAGACGATATGCGGTCTCCCTAATTCTGCTGTAACATCTTCCAGCAAATCTGAACCATAGAGATGTTTGAAGCCTCCTTCCCATACAATGGCAGAAATGTCTGTGGAGCACAGCATTTTGAACGTACATGCATTGGTCTAAACTAGGGATCCCAAGTTGAATGGATCAAGGCCAGCATTTTCAGCAAGACTGTCTGAGGCATAACACCCCAAATTCACGGAGGTGGTCAATAACAGATAGCAGCTGGCTTTGCCCTTGAATATGACCTCATGCTATATATAGCTGTTGGCTGATGGTTGGCAAGGCTGCCAAACACCATTAGGAACTCAAAAAAGGCTTACATGCATATGGATGCATCTTGTTTACATGCATAATGATTGACATTCATTACTAAGTTCAAAGTTCAAGTACAAAAGTTGCCCTTCTTCTTTGATTGACGCATCTGTGGAGCAGACAGATGAATCCTGTGTTTTACACCCCAGGCTGACGATGTGGCCTCACCATCATACTGCTTTCAACCCTGCTGCAGTGGTTCCCTGAAAGTGTAACAGGGTACAATGAGCTAAGGGCATCTAATGCACATTGTGGTTAAGAATGTAACACTACAACAGAAAGCCCAATCACAGGTAGGTCTTGACTCATGGGCAATGTAAACGTAGACAGGCTTTGCATGCACACAACACAAAAGCACTATCTTTGCTGCTGCAGCAACAGTCTCTGGCCACAGACAAGCTGGCACGGCAACAAGGCGTACCAAACGACTGCAACACGGCAGTGTGAATTGATGCTAACAGGCAGGTTGCATGTGCAGAGTGCCCATAGGGCAACACATCATGTGCAAACTCTGAAACACCATACCACCTGTCCATGAGAGCTGCACCTGCGTGCTGTGAGACTGGCTTTCCATGCAGACAAGCAGTGGCGAGGTCATCATATTATGATGATCATAAGAATCCTCTGCTTATGTCCATGATTGACACTGCAGTTTGAAACGCGACAAAAAGGGCGCACGTGCAGATGTCACCCAAACAACGACGACCCCAAAAGCACAAGCGGCTCCAGTCTGTAAAGGAACCCGTTCATCTGTCATCACTAGGACAGCAGTCTTGAGGCTTGAGGCAGCTGCAGCAACTCTGCCAGAGTTAAAGCAAGCTTGCTGGTAAAATAATTACAGGAGCACGGTATCATACACTAGCTGCTTTGTCACATTGTGTTGTAGCTGCTGCATTTGATGTGACTAAGACCTACACAATTCAGCATTTGCTCTGCATATCTCACCGCAGTACTTACAGCAATTCAACTTTGCTGGGAGAATGCCGCTGGCATGGTTATGAATCTGGTCGAAGATACCTCAAAACCCAGTCGCTGAGAGTTGGATCCAGACTGTCCACACAGAACAAAACTATGTTGAAACGCATGCATGACAATACAAGACTCCATCGCTCATAGAATCACACGTCTCTAATGTACACACTTTGCGTGCACATGTTCACGAGCACTCGTTTGGTTTCAGCAGACATGTCTAGATAGACAACACTGTTCAAGCTTGCCTGACGGCTCGCCAAGCTTGTGACATGCATGAAACACAAAATGACGGTGGTAAGCATCCAGGGAGCCTCCTGCTGCAGCTGTCAAGATGGGATCTGCCACCCGCTTCATGTTGGCCTAAAGCCCAGGCAGAGTGAGCAGGTTCAGAAGCTGCCTGCCTGCAAGTCACATGAGAAGGGGGTGTCTATCATGCACATGGGTCTAAGTCAGCATCAGGCATGCACACATGGCTCAAGCTGCTAGGATAACAAAGCCATGACGTCAACGAGTTTGAGACTCTCTGTTAATGTGAATTTGTCATGTCCCGTCACTAGCTTAACGTACTGAGTGCCCAACGTTGCTCCACCTGCACCAGGTCAAATAGAAATGATGGCCAATTTGCAGCATGTCAGCAGCAGCTTTAATCACACTATCTGCGCCAAGCATTGCTGGTGTGCAAGCTTCTGCTGGACAGTATTGTTGCATGATTGACATCTCAACCTGCATCAAATGTGATCCAAGACAAATGTATTGTGCATGCCAGCACACTTACAGCAATCACTGCCCAACATGTGCTGTCATCACAATGAAGGGCAGGCAGGGCAACAGCAACACTTATGCTGCTCTGTGAAGCTGTCGATACACACACTGCTAGGCGCATCAGAACATCGTTGAGCAGGCTTTGCTTGCCTGATGTCCTGCCAAGCGTGGGATGCCATTGGCAGCCAGCATCCAGGGAGCCTCCTCCTGTAGCAGGTTTCAAGATGGGCGCTGGGTCGTCTGCCACCTGCTGCAGGCCTGCCCCAAGCCTGGGTGGTGTAGGACCAAGTGAGCATGCCATTCAGTGGCTGATGTCTGAAGAGCTGACTGCTTGCCTGTGTGCAAGTAACATGATAAAGGGGGGGGGGGTATGCACATGGACACGTGTCAGGCCCAGACAGGCATCATGCACACATGGCTGAGGTTGATAGCTTGGCAATGCCATGACATGTCAAATCATAATGATCAACAGTCATCAATCACCAATGCTGTGGCTGCTGCAGCTGATCCAATGTACCACATGCCTTCAAAACCAGTGCAATGACGATCATTGCCGATTAGTAAGGCAAAGGTTCCATGCTTGCCTGCTGACAGGGCACTGCTGCCAATTGGGTACAACTGAATAGATGTCACTTGCGGTAAGCATCCTCCTGTTGCTGTCGTCAAAAGAAGCTCAAGCCCATGTCCACGGCGCCCTTTAGCTTAGATACGGGAATCGGTGACACTGCTTGGCCTGCATCAAAGGCGGTAAGCCTCCAGGGAGCCTCCTGCTGCAGCTGTCAAGATGGGCTCCAGGTAGTCTGCCAGCTGCTTCACTGTGATGATGTCACTGGTCATGTCTCGGGGAACATCGACCAGCCGGCCTTGCTTAGCCATCAGGTGCAAAACACTGCACGCCCCGTCAACCTGCAGTGTATGTAAAGATGCTAGCAGGAGGAGTGAGAACTGTGTTGTCCTGTAAGAAGGGCGCACGGGCAAAGGCAAAACACAGGCAAAGGCACGCAGTCTCTGGCTATAGGACCAAGGCGCTACAAATAGCACACAAGAATGACAAGCCACTTCTTGTGGCCTCTATTGACAGAGATATGCAGATGCAAGTGCTGGCACAAACAACCTTGAGAAGAGTGTGGTGCATGACCTGCCAGGAATGTTTGTGATGTAGTCAGGGCTGGACAACCTCAAGATGACTGGCTGAGCTTTGTTGTCTTGCGAATGAAGCACTGCAGCCACCCAATAGCTCTGAATGACAATCACGGCCTTCAATGGAAGCTGCAGCTGATTCAGAGCTGCGGAAAGCTTACGAATGCCGCAAAAGGTTGGTTTCTCAGGCGCAGGTCTGGGTCCCAGTTCGTGCAACTTCCCTTGTAGGCTAGACCATGCTGATTGTTGGGCAGGTGCAGTTGGACGAGGCTGCAGCCAGTCCAGAGCCTGGTACAGCTGGGTCAGCTCAGCAACTTTAAGCAGTGAAGATTGTGACAGCTTTTGGTGATTGGCTGACATTGCAGCCAGCTGATCTAGCAACAACGTAAATTGTGCCTGGCGCGAATGCCTGATGACTGCTGGACTCCAGGCTGTGTTTGAATACGCTTGTTGGGTACCCTGCCGCCTGTTGGAGCTCAAGAAAAAGGCTGCTAGACTGTCAGTGTCTGCCTGCTTGACAGGCACACTCAGCTCAGCACATGCAAACAGAACACTGCTGACATCTTGTGGCTTTGGCTGTTGGCCAGGCAAGCGGCACAAAGTCACCATCCTGCCCACCATGGACATGGCCAGCTCATCTGATGGAGCATGCTTCAGCTTACTAAGAGCCCACACTGCGTTTGCAATGTTTTGAGCATCTGGAAGCTCAGCAGCTTGGCAGCTCTTGAGGAGTACACCAAAGTGTTGGCACAAAGCATCCAGCACGTCCAGGCTATGCTGGCAAAAGTGACGAAGCTCAAACAAAACAGATCAGCAACCTGATGAATCGCATCACCAGTCAAATAGAGGGCTGGGACAAAGACAAGGTGACTGGCTTGATGCGGAAGACATGTG
>JAABUO010001337.1_pt1 | contig 32827 bp, 29 predicted proteins | sample 5559291 | NCBI WGS metagenome assembly JAABUO01 (sample SAMN10711878, study PRJNA513372) | rock metagenome | isolation source: Antarctica rocks | place: Antarctica: Victoria Land, Finger Mt sud | reverse complement strand
CTGACCTGCGCGAGTCAGGCTCGATCGAGCAGGACGCCGACATCGTGATCATGCTGCACCGTGACGACCTGTACGAGAAGGAGTCACCCCGGGCTGGCGAGGCCGATTTCATCGTTGCCAAGCACCGCAACGGCCCCACCGACACCATCACCGTCGCCTTCCAGGGCCACTACAGCCGCTTCGTTGACATGCGTCGCGACGGGTAGCTGCAAAGGAAGCACCGATTGTGGCCAAACGGGCATCACGCGTGGCCACGTACGTCCGGCATGGCCACAACTGCCCGGCACGGTAGCGGTGGGGGGTCGGTGCCATTGCATGAGGCGCTGGTCGGAACGATCGAGGAGTACTCGCACCACCTGGGTCATGTCGACCTGTTGCGCGAGCGGATCGATGGACGCCGAGGCCAGTGACAATCTCGGGTCGGGCGCCGGACCCGTTGAGCTGCAACGAACATGTCCACCGGCGCTGCTCCTGGAGCGGCGGTGCGGGCGGCCCGAGCTGTGGGCCGAGACCTGGCGCTGATCGCCGCGAGCGGTCATCCGCTCGCGGTTGGTAGGCCATGAGCACTAACGCGGGAGGCGGGCACCGAGTCCTGGCACTCCTGGGCCGGTAAGGCTGGGCAGTACTGCGGAGCGACCACAGGTCGCCATCAGCAGGTCAATGCCCCGTCCGCTGATTGCCGGTCCGGTGCCCCAGGACCAGTCCAGGTCGTCAGCGATGAGCTTCAGCCCGTCGAGCCGGCCGCGGGGGACGAAGCCGAGGGGGCGGCCCTCGGTGACGAACTCGAGCGCGAGCCTGACCGCGCCCTGGGCGGGGTGGTGGGCAAGCCCGAGTGGGAGCCGGATGTCACCGGCGTGGACGAGAACGTCGGTCAGCGGCCCTCGCGGTCCGACCAGCGGCGGGGCGAACTGGCTGGCCGCGTGCTGTCGCAAGGTGCCGGCCAGGTCCGCGACCGGTTGCCGTGCGGTCTGCCGGGCGACCCGGTCGTTGGCGCGGTTGAGCTTGCCGCTGGAGCGCAGCGTGGCGAGCAGGAAGGGCTTCTTGGAGGGTGCGACGGCGGCGGCGAGATGTGCTGCGACAGTCCGGTTGTCCCACGCTGCGCACAGGCTAGGTGTTGCGAGTTGGCTCTCGCTCAGCCCCTCGAGGAGCTCGGCGACCGCTCGTCGCTCGACGGCGGCCGCCTCGAAGACGGGCTGGGCATCCACCTGGCGCACGGTAGCCACCCAACACCGCCACGTCGTCAACTTCATCCCAGCGGTCCCGCTCGTAGGCCCGGACAGCCTCGTGAGTGCGCTTCGCCGGTAGACCACTCCCAGCAGATGTAGCGAATCGTCAGGTCACCCTCGCGCGGTCAGCACTTGGGCCCTAGGCGGTGCTGGGTGGAAAGAATGCGTCGATAGGTGTCGGCGCGTGTAGGCATGGGCCAGCGGCCCGTTCTTCCACGCGGCCGGACCGTCAAGGCACGTCTGGAGGGTTGATGGGTAGTCCGCCAGCGGGCGGCCTGACGGCGTTCGTGCTCGGCGGCGGTGGTCTGCTCGGCGCAGCCGAGGTCGGGATGCTGCAGGCGCTGACCGACGCCGGGATCTACCCCGAGCTGGTACTCGGGTCCTCGGTCGGGGCCATCAACGGGGCAGCGATTGCGTCCGACCCGAGTGCCGCGACGGTGGGGCGCCTGACCGAGCTGTGGTCCGCGCTCGGCAACGCCGACGTGTTCTCGAGCTCTGTCCTGGGCCAGCTGCGCACGCTGGCCCGGAGCCGGACGCACCTGCACAGCAACGACAGGCTGCGGGCGCTGATCGACGCCCACGCCCCGGGCGTTCTCATCGAAGAGTTGGCCGTCCCGTTCCAGTGCGTCGCTGCCAGCATCGAGCGGGCACGCGGCCACTGGTTCGACAGCGGTCCGCTCGCTGACGCCGTGCTCGCCTCATGTGCCGTGCCCGGCCTGCTCCCGGCCGTGGAGATCGGCGGTGAGCACTTCCTCGACGGAGGGCTTGTCGACAGCCTGCCGCTCGGGCGGGCCGTCACCCTCGGCGCCGGCACCGTCTACGTCCTGCACGTCGGGCGGATCGAGCGGCCGCTGACTGCACCTGAATGGCCGTGGGAGGTCGGACTCGTCGCTTTCGAGGTCGCTCGCCGGCACCGTTTCGTCGAAGATCTGACCAACGTCCCCGCCGGGGTGCAGGTGCACGTCCTGCCGACCGGAGACGAGGGCACACCACTGGCAACCGTGCGCTACCGCGACAACCGCAGCGTCGCCGCTCGCATCGAGCGGGCCCGTAACGCGACGGCGGCCTACCTGGCGTCGAACCCCTCGCCGTCGGGTCAGGCCGCACCCGTTTGAGCAGGCTGCCGGTGCCGCCCTGGCTGATTCGGCGGCTGCTGATCGCTCCGCTGATGCCGCTGCTCGGCGTCGTGGCGCTGGTCCTGCTGCCGGTCGTGGCAGTGGTCAACACTGCGGTTGCGCTGATCCTGCTCGTTGCGCGAGGGCGGCGGCCGAGGTGGAGGGCGCTGCGCGTCTGGACCTTCGCCACCGCCTACCTGCTCGGTGAGAGCGCCTGCCTGCTGGTCTGCCTCGCGCTGTGGGTCGCGTCGGGGTTCGGGTGGAAGCTGCGGTCCGAGCGGCAGCAGGACGCGCACCTGGCCTTGATCGCTGCCTTCCTGCGCGCGCTTCTGGCGGTTGCGCAGTTCGTCTTCGGGTTCCGGCTCACTGTCGAAGAGCCGGTCACCCGGCCCGAGGACGCGGAGCGGATGGCCAGCGCCGAGCCCATCCTCGTGCTTGCCCGCCATGCCGGCCCCGGCGCGTCGTTCGTGCTTGTGCACCTGCTCCTGAGCCGCTACCGCCGCCGTCCCCGCATCGTCCTCAAGCAGCAGCTGCGGCTGGACCCCTCGCTCGATGTCCTGCTCAGCCGGATCGGCTGCAGCTTCATCACGACCGGCAAGGGCCGGCCTGACGCGGCAGCCCGGATGATCGCCGAGGTCGCCGGGACCCTCGATGACCATGATGCGCTGCTGCTCTACCCCGAGGGCGGTGACTGGACCCCGACCAGGCACCGCCTGGCCGTCGTCCGGCTACTTCGCACGGGGCGGCGGGCCGAGGCGCGACAGGCGCTGAGCATGCCGCACGTCCTGCCGCCCAAGCCCGCCGGGACCCTCGCGGCGCTGCGCGCAGCGCCCGCAGCCGATGTAGTGGTGTTCACGCACACCGGCCACGACGAGCTCGCCGACGTCGTGACCATCTGGAACGCGCTGCCGCTGCGGCGCGAGCTGCACCTGCTGTGGTGGCGCGAGAAGCCGGACGCGCTGCCGTCCGACGAGGAGCAGACCGGGCAGTGGCTGACAGGCGTCTGGTCGCGGATCGACGCCTGGGTCGAGGAGCAGACCGACCTCACGCAGCTCAGCGAGCAGACGAGTGGTGGGGCGCAGCGTCCAGCGGTGTGACCGATGGCCCGGGCGTGCTCAGTGGCAGGCGGACGAGGAAGGCCGCGCCGCCCTCCGGCGCTTCTGCTGCCTCCGCCGTCCCCCCGAGGCGCCCCACGAGCCCGGCTGCGAGGGCGAGGCCAAGACCCGTCCCGACTTGGCGCACTCCGCGGTAGCGCTCGTACAGCACCCCCCGCTCGAAGGCGACGGCGCGGTCGTCCGCGCTAAGCCCCGGGCCCCCGTCCCGAACGGCCAGCACCGCGCGGGCGGGACCCGCTGCAGCCCCCGGTGCCCCCGGTGCCCCCGAGTAACCCGGTGCGCCGCCCAACTCGAGGGCGAGCGCGAACACGATGGGCCGGCCGGCCGGCGTCACCCGCAGCGCGTTCTCCGCGAGCCCGTCGAGAACCTGGCGTAGCCGCGTGGCATCAGTGAGCGCAGTCAGCAGCTGGTCCGGCAGCTCTAGCCGGAACACCACGCCGACGGCAGAGCACCGCCCCGACCAGACCTCGCCGGCCTCGCGTATGAGCTCGCCGAGATCGACGTCGGCGAGGTCGAGGCGGAAGTCGTCGGCGGCGAGCCGGGCGAGGTCGAGCAGGTCTGAGACCAGGCGCTGCAGCCGGTTGGCCTCGGCCTCGATCGTTCGCCCCGCAGCCACTGCCGCGTCGCCGGTCGACACGCGGTCGGCGAGTGCCTCGGCGAAGCCTTTGATGGCAGTCAGGGGGGTGCGCAGCTCGTGGCTGATCGACAGGAGGAACTCCCGCTGCCGTCCCTCGCTCGTCGCCAACGAGGTGGCCAGGCTGTTGAGGCTGCTGGCGACCGCGGTCACCTCGGTGGGGCCGTCCTCGGCGAGCCGCACGTCGCGCTCGCCGGTCGCCAACCGCTGGGCGGCGAGCGCAGCACCGGCAAGGGGACGGGTGAGCCGCCGGGCGAGCAGCCCCGCCAGCAGCGCGGCGGTCAGCAGCCCGACGAGGAGGGCCAGGACGAACCGCCACACCACGCCGCGGGTGACGGCGCGCGCATCCGACGCCTTCTGCAGCAGCAGAACGCCGCCGCCACCGTCGACCGGCTCGACGTCGACGAGGTAGCGCACTCCGGCGATGGTCCTGCTGCCCTGCACCGACCGGCCCTGGGCCGCCGCGGACACGTCGGACTGGTCGCCACTCACCAGGCCAGCGGCCGCTCCCACGACCGTGCCCTTGGCACGGACCCGGACGGCCTGGACGCCCGCACCGGCGAGCACCAGGGCCGCCGGCCGGCCTGCCCGGGTCGCGGCGGTCGTGGCGCGGTCCTCGACCAGGCGGGCAGTGAGCAGCGCCTCGCGGTGCAGCACCGCCTTGGCCTGGCCGTCGTAGGCGTTCCTGATCAGCCCTGATGCGAGCACGCCGGACAGGACCACCGCGAACAGGACGGCACCGCAGGTGACCGCCATGACCTGGCTGGACATCCGCGTCATACGGCCTCGCCGCCCGGGGCGTGAAGCACGGCTGGTTCGAGGGCTTTTCTTCCTGACGGACCGGACGGACGAGGCGGGCGGGACACTCCTCGAAGGACGGACGGCCTTGGCGGGCCTGACCCGGCTTCCGTTCGCGCGAGCCTTACCAGCGCTGGTGCCGGTGCTGACGAGCCGGGCGAGCCGGGGGTCGGCACTACCGTCTGGTGGCGGCATCCTCAGCCCTCGTTAGCTCTCGTCAGCTCTCGTCGGTGGTCGCGGCAGGCCCGGGCACTCCGGCGGCATACCCGATGCCGCGCACTGTGCGGATCAAGTCGGCCTCCGGGCCGAGCCTGGCACCGAGTCCAGCACTCAGCTTGCCTCTGAGCTGGGCGATGTGCACGTCGACCGTGCGCGTCCCCCCGGCCGCGGAGTACCCCCAGACGCTGGAGAGCAACTCCTCACGGGAGATGACGCGTCCGGGGCGCCGAGCCAGGAAGACCAGCAGGTCGAACTCGGTGGCCGTCAGCGGCACGTCCGCCGACGCCTCGTCGCCGTCGATCCGAACGCGCCTGCTGTCGAGATCGACCCGCACCGGTCCCAGCACGACGCAACCAGCCTCCGTAGGTCCTTCCGACCGGCGCAGGACGGTCCGCAGCCTCGCTACCAGCTCGCGAGGGCTGAACGGCTTGGTGATGTAGTCGTCGGCGCCGAGCTCGAGGCCGCGGATGCGCTCGGCCTCGTCGTCGCGGGCGGTCACGAACAGCACGGGGGTCCAGTCGCCCTCCTCGCGCAGGGACCGGCAGACGTCCGTCCCATCCAGGCGCGTCTCGTCCGGTGTCGCCCCGTCCAGCGGTGCCCCATCCGACGGCAGCCCTACGTCGAGCAGAATCGCCACCGGCCGCAGACGGCGGGCGGCGGCAAGCCCGGCTGAGGCGGTGCGCTCGACGTGGACGCCGAAGCCTTCCCGGCTCAGGTAGAGCCGTTCGACCTCAGCGATCGGGGCCTCGTCCTCGATGACGAGGACGAGGCCCCGCGCGGACGACTGCCCGCGCTCCTCGCCGTCCGGCACGTTGACAGCATTCACCGTGCTCGACCCGGCGTCGCCAGACACTGTTGTCACCCAGTGGTGCCGGACTTGGGCGTGGCCTTGGGGCTGTGAGCGCGGATGCCCACGACGTTCTCGGCCGCTCCATTCTTCGTTGCCAGGACCCGTGCCCGCTCACCCACGGCCAGCGTGGTCGCCGCGGCCTTGGCCCCGTTGTTCCTGACCCGGCTCGTGGAGGTGAGCGTGAACTGGGCTGACGTGCCGTCGGGGCTGGTCACCGTCACGGTCTCGGGCGCGGTGCCACTCGCAGGCGTCACCGAGGAGATGGTGCCGCATCGTGCATCGAAGGTCCGGTTGCCGTGCTTCTTGGTGTGCACGGTGAAGGTGCCGTACTCCGCGCGCCGAGCGAGGGACCGCAGCTGGTGGGCCCTTGCCTTGGCGGCTGTTGTCCTGGCGGGAGTGGTGCTCGGTCCGGAGGCGGCAGCGCTGAAGGCAGCGGGAGCGGCCTGACCTCCGTCGCTGGAGGCGTATGCGGCGCCTCCGGCCAGGAGGAGGGCAGCGGTGACGCCAGCGGTGCCGGCGGTGAGGCCGGCCTTGCGAGAGATGTTCATGACTGCTCCTCGGTGCCGGGCTGCTTGGTCCTCGCCGTCCGGATGGACGACTCTGTGCCCTGCTCCCTATGCAACGTCGGCGGCAGGCGATGCGGACCGAAGACCAGGTTCGGGGTTTGTAAGAGCGTCGCCTGCGATGGGCAGCGAGAGGCAGGTTGGTGTCGCGGTACCGGCTTCGTGGGCAACCCCCCCCGCCTACACTCGCCCCATGCACCTCGACCCGTTCGAGGGCCCTTCGAGCCAGGTACTGACTGCAACGGGCTCGGTCGGGGTCCTCGACGACCCGGGCCGCGCGGTCGCCGCTCATCGGCTGCTCGCCCTTAGCGTTGGCTCGGCCGCACTGCAGAGCCTCGCCGACGTAGCGGCCGAGCTGCTGGCTGTCGACCACGCCGAGGTCGCGCTGCTGGCCGAGCAGCGCGTAGTAGTCGCAGCGTCGGGTCGGTGGCGGCCGAGCGGCCGGGGCCAGCTCACACCGTTGCAGGACAGCGTCTGCGGCGTCACCGCTGAGCTGGGGATGCTCACCGCTATTGCCGATGCGAGGACCGACGCGCGCGTCGCCGACCTCCCGCTCGTCGCGAGCGGGGACATCGTCCGCTACCTGGGCGTCCCGCTCGTCGTCGGGGAGCACCTGGTGGGGGTGCTGTGCGCATACGACGCCGAGCCGAGGCAGTGGACCGACGCCGAGGTGTCCGTGCTGAGCCGGCTGGCGGGCAGCGTGGAGCAGGAGCTGGAGCTGCGCCAGGTGAGCGCCGAGCTGGCCGACGGCGCCGCCCGGCTCGACCTGTCTCTGGGTGCTGCCAGCATCGGTTGCTTCGCGCTCGACCCGGCCACCGGGGCACTGGTGTGGGACCGGCGGCTCATCGAGCTGTTCGGCTACGAGGCGGCAGCGTTCGTCCCGCACCTCGACAGCTTCACGGCCCGCGTGCAACCCCAGGACCGCGACCGCCTGGCATCAGCGATCGAGCGCGCGGTGCAGACGCGGGAGGACCTGGCCGTCGAGTACCGCATCACCCTGCCCGGCGGCGAGACCCGGTGGATGACCACGCGAGGGCGAGTGGTCCCGGCTGACGACGGAGTGCGCCTGGTCGGCGCCGCCTTCGACAGCACCGAGGTGCGTCTCGGTCGCGACAGCGTCGCCCGCGTCCTCGAGACGATGACGGACGCGTTCTTCAGCCTCGACGACGGGTGGCGGTTCACCTACGTCAACGCGAAGGCCGAGGAGCTGCTGGGCCGCCCGCGTGAGCAGCTGCTGGGCCGTGAGGTGTGGACCGAGTTCCCCGACGCTGTCGACTCCGAGTTCTACCGCCAGTACCACCGGGCGATGTCGTCGGGGGAGTCGGTCACCTTCCACGAGTACTACCCGGAGCCCATCGACAGGTGGTTCGAGGTCCGGGCCTGGCCGTCGCCGGACTCGCTCAACGTCTACTTCCAAGACATCACCGCCCGTCGCCTGGTCGAGCAGGAGCGCGAGAAGGCGTTCGCCGAGACCGAGCTGGCTCGCAACCGCCTGGCCCTGCTCGCCGAGATGACGCGGGCCCTGGTAAGCACCCTCGACGTCAACGAGGCGATGGCCAGGCTTGCCCGGATCGTCGTCCCCCGCTTGGCCGACTGGGCGTCGGTCGCGCTGCTGGACGAGGTCGGCAATCTGCAGCATGCCGTCGCCCGGCACGCCGACCAGACGCTCAGCGAGCAGATCCGCCGCCTGCCAGCCCTGCAGGGCTCCGTGCTCACCGACGAGTCCTACGCCCGCCGGGTCGCCCGGACCGGGCAGCCGGTCCTGCACGAGCGGATCAGCGTCGACGAGCTGGTTGCCGGCTGGGACAGCGAGGAGCTCACGAGTCTGCTGCGCGAGATCGGACTCGCCAGCCTGATGATCGTCCCGTTGCAGGCTCGGGACCGCACGCTCGGCGTGCTCGTGCTCGCTGGGAACGAGGACCGCGAGCTGTACACCGACGCCGATCTCACCACGGCGACGGAGGTGGGCCAGCGGGCCGGCCTCGCCATCGACAACGCCCAGCTGTACTCCCAGCAGCGCACGGCCGTGGAGAGCCTGCAGCGGCACCTGCTGCCGGCGCTGCCCGCGCCCGACTTCCTCGAGCTCGTCGCGCGCTACCGGCCAGCCGCGCAGGCGGCGCAGGTGGGCGGCGACTTCTACTGGGGGGCGCTGCAGGAGGACGGTGCGACCCTCGGCGCGATCGGCGACGTGTCGGGCCACGACCTCGCCGCCACCAGCTGGCAGGCCCAGCTCGCGCCGCTGCTGCGCGGTTTCGCCTTCGAAGGCTCCCGGGAAGGCCCGGCGAGCATCCTCACCCGGGTGGACCGCGCGATGCGCGGGTTGCAGATCAACACCATGGCCTCGGTGGTGCTCGCCCGGATCGAGCAGACCGACGAGGACAGGGTGGCGCTGCCCGGCGGGATGCGGCGGCTGCGCTGGTCCAACGCGGGCCACCCGCCGCCGATGCTGCTCCGCGCGGATGGCCGCGTCGAGGTGCTCGACAGCGAGCCCGACCTGCTGCTCGGCCTCGACCCGGCAACCGAGCGCGCCGACCACGTCGTCCCGCTCGCACCGGGTGACACCGTGCTGCTGTACACAGACGGGCTCATCGAGCGCCGCGACAGCGCACTCGACACCGGCCTGACCCGGCTGCGGCAGACGATGGCGGCGCTCGGCGGGCTGCCGCTCGGGCAGCTGTGCGACGAGCTGCTGGCCCGGATGCTGCCCGCCGCCGACCCCGAGGACGACATCGCGCTGCTCGCCATCCGGACCCGCCCCGAGGACGAGCCCCGACCGCCGGAGGCCAGCCCCAACCAGGCTCCGCCCGGCTTCGACTGAGGCAGCGGCCTTGTCAGGACCAGCGGCTACCGATGACGCGGTGAACACGCTGCAGGGGTGGTGCAGGGTGCGGGTGGGCCGAGTGCTGGCTGCCGCGAGCCTCACGCTCGTCGCTGCCTGTGGCTCGTCGGTGGCGCCGGCCGGGTCGACCGCGACATCCCCGGCCGCGCCGATCCGCGGCGGCGACGTGCTGCCCTCGCCCGTCGCCCTGCCGCCGGCGGCCGCATCCGCGGCTAGGGTGTCGGCTGCAGCGTTTAGCGCCAGCGACGGGACCAGGCCGACCCTGGCCCAGCTGCAGCAAGGCCACCTGATGCTGGTCTTCTTTGGCTACACCCACTGCCCCGATGTGTGCCCCACGACGATGGCCAACCTCGGCGTCGCCCTGCGGAGCGCCCCGGCTGACGTGCAGCGGGCGGTGCGGGTCGTGTTCGTGACCAGCGACCCGTACCGCGACAAGCCCGCGGCGCTGAAGGCGTGGCTGTCGAACTTCGACGCCGGGCTGCCGCAGCCCTTCCTCGGCCTCACCGCGCCGGCGACCCAGATCCTGGCGGCGGCCGGCGCGCTCGGGGTGCCGCTCGTCCCGACCGGCAAGAACCCGGACGGCTCGACGTCGTATGACCACGGGACCCAGGTGCTGGCGTTCCAGAACGGCGTAGCAAAGGTGCTGTGGCTGGCGGCGACCACCCCGCAGGACTACACCCACGACCTCACCACCCTCGTCCGCGACCCTGCGTCCGTGCACGCCTGACCCATCCGCCCCCGCGCGGGTGGCGGCCCCGCCCGCGCGCCCAGCCCGGCAGGGTGCTGGAGTAGGGGGATGACAGCAGCCACGCGCCCCGACAGCAGCACGACCAACCACCAGTACCGGCTGGCCTCTCGCCCCGTCGGGATGGTGAGCGCCGACAACTTCGACTTCACCGAGGAGCCGGTCGGGGAGCCGGCCGACGGTGAGCTGCTGGTCAAGGTCCTGTACGTCTCGCTCGACCCCGCTATGCGCGGCTGGATGAACGAGGGCCGGTCCTACATCCCGCCGGTCGGGATCGGTGAGGTGATGCGCGCCGGCGGCGTCGGTGTGGTCGTGGCCAGCCGGAACCCGCGCTTCGAGGTCGGGACGCACGTGTCGGGGACGTTCGGGGTGCAGGAGTACGCCGTGACCGACGGCAAGGGCGTCATCCCTGTCGACCCGTCCCTTGCTCCGCTGCCCACCTACCTCGGCGCGCTCGGGATGACCGGGCTGACGGCGTACTTCGGCCTGCTCGACATCGGCAAGCCGAAGGCGGGCGACACGGTCGTCGTCAGCGGCGCCGCGGGGGCCGTCGGGATGGCGGTGGGGCAGATCGCCAAGCTCAAGGGGTGCCGGGTCGTCGGCATCGCCGGCGGCCGCGAGAAGTGCGACTACGTCGTCGGCGAGCTGGGGTTCGACGCGGCTGTCGACTACAAGAACGAGGACGTCAAGCGCGCGCTGCGCACGCATTGCCCCGACGGCGTCGACGTGTACTTCGACAACGTCGGCGGCGAGATCCTCGATGCTGCCCTGACTCGCCTGGCGCGGGGGGCCCGCATCGTCATCTGCGGCGCGATCTCCACCTACAACGCCAGCTCTCCGGCGCCCGGACCGGCGAACTACCTGTCGCTGCTGGTCAACCGGGCGAGCATGACCGGCTTCGTGATCTTCGACTACGCCTCGCAGTACGCGGAGGCGACGCGGGAGATGGCGGGGTGGCTGAGCTCGGGCGAGCTGGTGGCTCGCGAGGACGTCGTGCCGGGGCTCGAGACCTTCCCCGAGACGCTGCTGCGGCTGTTCCGCGGTGAGAACACCGGCAAGCTCGTCCTGCAGGTGGCGGACGAGTAGCCGGCCCGGGCCGGTATGTGAGATGCGCCCGGGCGGGTGCTGCGCCATGCTGCTGGGATGAGACCACGGCTTCGGCGCACCGGCCGCCGGGGCCCGGGCGGCGCCCTCGGCGCGGACTTCGCCCGGCTGTGGACGGCTGTCAGCATCTCGACTGTCGGCGACGGCGTCAGCGTCGTGGCGTACCCCTGGCTTGCCTCGACCCTGACACGCAACGCCGCAGCGATCGCGCTGGTGCCGGTGGCGCTGCGGCTGCCGTGGCTGGTCGTCAGCCTGCCCGCTGGGGTGCTGATCGACCGGGTCGACCGGCAGCGCCTGATAATCGGCGTCGACGTGGTCCGTGCCGGCGTGACCGCGGGCGTGGCCGTGGGGGTGGCCACCAGCACGATGAGCCTGCCGCTGCTGCTCGTCCTGCTGCTCGTGCTTGGCACGGGCGAGGTGCTGGCGAGCAACGCCTCACTGGCGCTGTTGCCCTCGGTCGTCGCGCCGGATGCGCTGGAGCGGGCCAACGGGCGGCTGCAGGCGAGCGACGTCGTCGCCAACGGCGTGATCGGGCCGCCCCCTGGCCGGTGTGCTGATCGCGCTCGCGCTGACCACCCCCTTTGCGCTGGACGCGGCGTCGTTCGCGGCCTCGGCCGTGCTCGTCGCCACGCTCCGCCTGCGGATGGCCGTTCCCACGCCACCCGTGGCCGCGGGTGGCGCGGACTCCACGCCACACCGGATGCGGAGCGACATCGCCGAGGGGCTCCGGTGGCTGTGGGCGCATCCGACGCTGCGACTGCTGGCCCTGACGCTGGGCGTCATGAACATGCTGTTCTCGATGGCGACCTCGACCGAGGTGCTGTTCGCCCGCGAGACCCTCGGGCTCGGCTCGCTCGGCTTCGGGCTGCTGTTCACCGGCGGGGCGGTCGGCGGCGTGCTCGGCAGCGTCGTCGCGGCTCCGCTGGTGGCCCGGATCGGCGTGCCGCGGATGCTGCAGCTCTCGCTGATCTCTGAGTCGCTCAGCGTTCTCATCTACGGGCTGTCGCCGGTGGCGTGGGTGACGGGCTCGGCCATCGCGCTGTTCGCCTTCACCGGCATCATCTGGAACGTGGTCACTATGAGCCTGCGTCAGCGGCTCATCCCCGACCGGCTGCTCGGCCGGGTCGGCAGCGTCTACCGGCTCCTCGGCGTCGGCATGGCTCCGCTGGGGGCGGCCGCGGGTGGCTTCATCGTCGTCGGCGCCGGGCATCTCGTCACGCGCCACCTTGCCCTCCGCGCGCCCATGCTCGTCGCCAGCGTGGGATACGCGCTGCTGCTGCTCGCGGTCCTGCCCCGGATGGGGCGGCTGGCGAGGGACCAGAGCAGTCCGGGGGACGGCGGGCCGGGCGCCGGCGACACCCCCGAACCGCGTGAGGCGCTGGCGGCACCCCGCGCCTGAGGGGCTCGTCGAAACTGCAGTCATCCTCCTCGGCAGGACGGGCGGGGCGCCCGGTATGCCCCGGTTCGGAAGCGCTCCTGGCAGAGGATGACTGCAGTTTCGCCCCGCATCAGGCCGAGACGGGCTGCCGGGCGGCGCGGGCGCGGGCGACGAGCGACTCCGGCGGGGTGAAGCGCTCGCCGTAGCGCTCAGCCAGTTCCTGCGCGCGTGCGACGAAGCCCGCCACGCCGCCTTCGTACTGCTCGACGTACCGGGCCACGCCACCGGTCCACGCCGGGAACCCGATGCCGAAGATCGACCCGATGTTGGCGTCCGCCGCTGTCGTGATGACGCCCTCGTCCATGCAGCGCACGGTCTCCAGCGCCTCGGCGAACAGCATCCGCTCCTGCGCGTCGACGAACGGCACCGCGTCGGGGTGGCCGCCGAACTCGTCGACGAGCCCTGGCCACAGCCGCGTCCGCTTGCCGCCCTCGTACTCGTAGAACCCGGCCCCGCCGGAGCGCCCGGGCCGCCCGAGCTCGAGCATCCGGTCGACCACGGCGTCGCCGGGGTGGGGGGTGTAGTTACCGCCGGCCGCTTCGATGGCGGCCTGCGCCTCCTTGCGGATCTTCTGCGGCAGGGTCAGCGTCAGCTCGTCCAGCAGCTGCAGCACCGGCGCCGGATAACCAGCCTGGCTCGTCGCCTGCTCGACGCTGGCCGGATGCAGCCCCTCCCCGACCAGGGCGAGCCCCTCGGAGATCATCGTGCCGATGACCCGGCTCGTGAAGAACCCGCGGCTGTCGTTGACGACGATGGGGGTCTTGCCCAGCTGGCGGACGACGTCGAACGCGCGGGCGAGCGCGGCGTCGCTGGTCCGGTCCCCGCGGACGATCTCGACCAGCGGCATCTTGTCGACCGGGGAGAAGAAGTGCAGGCCGACGAAGTCCTCCTGGCGCGAGACGCCGGTGGCGAGGTCGGTGATCGGCAGCGTCGAGGTGTTGGACGCCAGCAGCGCGTCGGGGGCGGCATGCTGCTCCACCTCGGCGAAGACGGACTTCTTCAAGGCCGGGTCCTCGAACACGGCCTCGACCACCAGGTCGCAGCCGTCCAGGTCGGCGAGGTCAGCCGTCGGCGTGATGCGGGCCAGCAGCGCGTCGGCTTTGTCCTTGGTGCTGCGTCCCTTCGCGACAGCCTTGGTCACGATCGTCTCGCTGTAGGAGCGGCCCTTCTGCGCGGCCTCGAGGCTGACATCGCGCAGGACGACGTCGACGCCGACCTTGGCGAACGCGTAGGCGATGCCCGCCCCCATCATCCCGGCACCAAGCACCCCGACCTTCGACACGCGTCGCTCGGGCTGGCCCGCCGGGCGGCTCGCACCGCCGTTGACAGCCTGAAGGTCGAAAAAGAACGCACCCGTCATGTTCTTGGCCACCTGGCCCACGGCGAGATCGACGAAGTACGACGTCTCGATGTCGAACGCCGTGTCGACGTCGACCTGCGCGCCCTCGACCGCGGCCGCGAGGATGTTCAGCGGCGCGGGCATCGGGGCGCCCTTGAGCTGCTTGCGCAGGTTGGCCGGGAACGCTGGCAGCATCTGCGCCAGCGCCGGGGACGACGGCGTGCCGCCGGGGATGCGGTAGCCCTTGACGTCCCACGGCTGGGTCGACTGCGGGTGCTGGGCGATCCAAGCGTGTGCAGCGGGCATCAGCTCATCGAGCGAGCCGACCACCTCGTCGACCAGGCCGAGCTGCTTGGCCTGCGAGGGCGAGAGCCGCGGGCCCTGCCCCAGCACCTTCATGACCGCGTCGGCGATGCCGAGCATCCGCACGGTGCGAACGACGCCCCCGGCGCCGGGCAGGAGGCCGAGCGTTACCTCGGGGAAACCGACCTTGACGCCGGGCAGGTCCGCGATCACGCGGTGGTGGCAGGCGAGGGCGATCTCGAAACCGCCGAGCGCGGTGCCGTTGAGGGCGGCAACGACGGGCCGGCCGAGCGTCTCGAGCCGGCGCAGCTGCGCCTTCACCCGCCGGCTGTTGGCGGCGAGCGCCGGCGCATCGTCGGGGCCGGCCTTGACCAGCTCGTCGAGGTTGGCGCCGGCGAAGAAGGTCTTCTTGGCCGAGGTGACGATGACCCCGGTGACCTGGTCGACCTCGGCGGCCAGCCGGTCGAGCGCGTCGCCCATCGCCTCGACGTAGCGCGCGCTCATGGTGTTGGCCGAGTGCTCGGGGTCGTCGAGGGTCAGGACGACGATGCCGTCGTCGGCGCGCTCGTAGCGCACGGGCGAGACGTCGGGGGTCGGGGACAGCGTGGTGGGCATGGTCATGAGAACCGCTCGACGACTGTCGCGATGCCCATGCCGCCGCCGACGCACAGCGTGGCCAGGCCGTAGCGCAGGTCGCGGCGCTCGAGCTCGTCGACGAGGGTGCCCAGGATCATCGCGCCCGTCGCACCGAGCGGGTGGCCCATGGCGATGGCGCCGCCGTTGACGTTGACCTTGTCCAGCGGCAGGTCCATGTCACGGGCGAAGCGCAGCACCACGGCGGCGAACGCCTCGTTGATTTCGACCAGGTCGAGGTCGTCGACGGACAGGCCGGCCTTCGCCAGTGCCTTGCGGGAGGCGGGCGCCGGGCCGGTCAGCATGATCGTCGGCTCCTCGCCGGTGACCGCCGCGGCGAGGATGCGGGCGCGCGGGGTCAGGCCCAGCTGGGCGCCCACCTGCTCGCTGCCGACGAGCACCAGGGAGGCGCCGTCGACGATGCCGGAGGAGTTGCCGGCGTGGTGGACGTGTTCGATGCGCTCGACCCAGTGGTACTTCTGCAGCGCGACCGCATCGAACCCGCCCATCTCGCCGATGCCGGCGAACGAGGGCTGGAGGGCACCGAGCGTCTCGGTCGTCGTCTCGGGGCGGACCATCTCGTCGTGGTCGAGCACCATCAGCCCGTTGCGGTCGCGGACGGGCACGAGCGAGCGGGCGAAGTAGCCGTTGGCCCACGCCTTGGCCGCCCGGGACTGGGACTCCACCGCGTAGGAGTCGACGGTGTCGCGGTCGAAGCCCTCGATGGTGGCGATGAGGTCGGCGCTGATGCCCTGCGGGACGAAGCGCGCCACGTACGCCGTCTCCGGATCGGTCGCCCACGCCCCCCCGTCGGAGCCCATCGGCACCCGGGACATCGACTCGACACCGCCGGCGAGGACGAGATCCTCCCAGCCCGAGCGCACCTTCTGCGCGGCGATGTTGACAGCCTCCAGCCCGGAGGCGCAGAAGCGGTTGAGCTGCACGCCGGCGACGGTGTCGGGCAGGCCGGCGGCGATGGCGGCGGTGCGCGCGAGGTCCATCCCCTGGTCGCCGACGGGCGAGACGATCCCGAGCACGATGTCGTCGATCAGCGCCGGGTCGAGCCCGGGCGAGCGGCGCTGAATCTCCTCGATCAGCCCGACGACGAGCGAGACGGGCTTGGTGCCGTACAGCGCACCCCCCTTCTTGCCCTTGCCGCGGGGCGTGCGGACGGCGTCGTAGAGGTAGGCCTCGGGCATCTCTGGCTCCTGGTGGTGTCGGATCGGGTGGTGGCTTGCGGGCGGAGGTGCTCGTCAGACGCCGAGCGAGCGGCCGACGATCTCCTTCATGATCTCGGTCGTCCCGCCGTAGATCGTCGAGATCCGGGTGTCGACGTAGGCCTGCGCGATCGGGTACTCGTTCATGTAGCCGTAGCCGCCGTGCAGCTGCAGGCACGAGTCGACGACCCGCTTGGCGAGCTCGGTCGTCCACCACTTCGCCTTGGCGGCGTCGGCGACGGACAGCTTCCCGTCGTTGTGCAGCTCGACGCACCTGTCGACGAAGGTGCGGGCGATCGTCACCTCGGTGTCCATCTCGGCGAGGGTGAAGCGGTTGGCCTGGAAGCTGCCGATCGGGCGCCCGAACGCGGTGCGCTCCTTGCAGTAGGCGAGCGTGCCGGCCAGCGCGTTCTCGGCTGTCGCCACCGCCGCCACCGCGATCGACAGGCGTTCCTGCGGCAGCGCCTGCATCAGGTAGATGAAGCCTTCGTTCTCGTTGCCGAGAAGGTTGGCAACAGGGACGCGCACGTCGCGGAAGAACAGCTCCGAGGTGTCCTGGGCCTTCAGGCCGACCTTGTCGAGGTTGCGGCCGCGCTCGAAGCCCTCCATCCCGCGTTCGACGACGAGCAGGCTCGTGCCCTTGGCACCGGCGGCCGGGTCGGTCTTGACGACGACGATGACGAGGTCGGCGTTGATGCCGTTGGTGATGAAGGTCTTCTGCCCGTTGACGATGAAGCTGTCGCCGTCACGGACGGCCGTGGTGCGCAGGCCCTGCAGGTCGCTGCCGGCGCCCGGCTCGCTCATCGCGATGGCAGTGATGATCTCTCCGGAGCAGAAACCGGGCAGCCACCGCTGCTTCTGCTCGTCGTTGGTGCGCAGGAGCAGGTAGGGCTCGACGACGTCGTTGTGCAGGGTGAACCCGACCCCGGATGCGCCGGCCCGGACCATCTCCTCGCCTAGCACGACGTTGTACCGGAAGTCGGGGGAGCCGCCGCCGCCGAACTCCTCCGGCACGCCCATCCCCAGCAGCCCTTGCTTGCCGCCCTCGACCCACACCTCGCGCGGCACGATTCCGGCCGCCTCCCACTGCTTGTGGAAGGGGACGACCTGCTTGTCCAGGAAGCCGCGGACAGCGGCCCGAAAGGCGTCGTGCTCGGGTTCGAACGGGGCTCTGTCCACGTCAGCTCTCCTTCTCGTCAGGGTTGATGGAGCTACCGTTGCCGCCGGTTGCTGCCGGTGCTAGCGCCACGGCGCGGACTACCCGCTTCCACTGCTCCACCGGCTGCGCCGTGCGTCGGGCGCTCGGGTTGAGGACGTGCGTCATTGCCTGACCCCGCATGGACGTGAGCAGCACATCGAACACGGCATCGGCCGCCGGATGCGCGGCCGCCTGCTCGCCGAAGACCCGGCGGCACAACTGGCGCAGCTGCCGCCCGAGCGCGCGCTCGTGCGGCAGCAGGGCGGCGCGCAGCACCGCATCGGTGCGGGCGGCCACCCACAGCTCCATCGCGGCGGGGAACAGCGGCCCGTCGAAGGTGTCCCACACCAGCTCGAGGGCGGGGCCCACGCGCTCCGGCCCGCTGGGCAGGGCATCGACGTGGCGCAGCACGTGCTCGCTCAGCTGGGCGTAAAGAAGGTCCATGGCCGCGAGCACCAGCTCGGCCTTGGAGGCGAAGTGGTGGGTCAGCGCTCCGCGTGAGACGCCGGCGCGGACCTGGACGTCGGCGATGGTGAGGTCGGCGTAGCCCCGTTCGATGAGCCCGGCGACTGTCGCCTGGAGCAGCGCTGCCCGGGTGGTGTCGCGGCGCTGCTGCTGGGTGCGACGCGGGGCGGCGGGATTTGCGGGAGCGGCTGGAGCGGCGGCGAGGAGGGTCATCCCACCTCCGACCGGTGCTGACGCATACCGACCGAGCGGTCGGTTAGCTGCTCGCAAAGAGTAGACGCAGCAGGAGCCTCAGGGCAAGATACCGACCACGAGTTCTGTTTGTCAGCCCACGCCCCATGGAGTCGCGACGATGCCCACCGGACCCGTGGTTACCAGACCGAGCGTCGCCATCATCGGCGCCGGGTTCAGCGGGGTCGGCCTCGGCGTCGCGCTCCGCCGGGCAGGGCTTGAGAGCTTCACCATCTACGAGCGGGGCGACGACGTGGGGGGCGTCTGGCGCGAGAACACCTACCCCGGAGCGGCCTGCGACGTGCCGTCCTACCTCTACTCCTACTCCTGGCGTCAGCGGCGGCGCTGGACCCGGCCGTGCTCACCTCAGCAGGAGATCCTCGACTACCTGCGCGAGACTGCGGCCGAGCACGACCTGTACCGCCACCTGCGCACCGGCGCGGAGGTGCAGACTGCGACGTTCGACGAGGCCGCGCGGCGCTGGCGGCTGGTCGTCCGCGGCACCGACGGCAGCGAGCGCGAGGACACAGCTGACGTGCTCGTCGTCGCCTGCGGCCAGCTGAGCCGGCCCTCGTGGCCGAGCATCCCCGGGCGGGAGCGCTTCGGCGCCCACAGCTTCCACTCCGCTGAATGGGACCACGGCTACGACATGACCGGCAAGCGTGTCGCTGTCATCGGCACCGGCGCCAGCGCCGTGCAGTTCGTGCCCCTCATCGCCGAGCAGGCCGCACACCTCGACGTCTACCAGCGGACGCCGCCGTGGATGCTGCCGCGCCGCAACAACGCCTACACCTGGCTGGTGCGCGCCCTCATCCAGCGCCTGCCCGGGCTGCAGGCGGCCCGGCGCCTGGGGATGGAGGCGTTCATGGAGGTCTCGATCAAGGGGCTCACGACGATTCCGCCGATCCGCTGGAGTCTGTACGCCTGGTCGGCGGCCTTCATGCGGCGCCAGGTCCGCGACCCCGAGCTGCGCCGCCGCACCAAGCCCGGCTACCCCATCGGCTGCAAGCGGGTGCTGTTCTCCAGCCACTACCTGCCGACGCTCGCCAGGAGCGATGTCGAGCTGGTGACCGACCCCATCCGGGAGATCACCAAGGACGCCGTCGTTACCGCAGACGGAACCAGCCGGCCGGTCGACTGCATCGTCTACGGCACGGGCTTTCGCACCAACGACTTCGTCCTGCCGATGCGCGTGACGGGGGCAGGCGGCCTCGACCTGCAGCAGGCCTGGGCCGGCGGGGCGGCCGCGCATCTCGGCCTGACCGTGCCCGGTTTCCCCAACCTGTTCCTGCTGTACGGGCCCAACACCAACCTCGGAATCGGCTCCATCGTGGTGATGATCGAGGCGCAGGTCCGGTATGTGGTAGATGCTGTCCGGCGCATCGCCCGGCGTCCCGGGACCCTGCTCGAGGTCCGGCCGGAGGTCTGGCGGGCCTCGGACGAGCGGACGCAGGAGCGGCTGCGGCACTCGGTCTGGACGAGCTGCCGCAGCTGGTACCGCGACGCGTCCGGTCGGGTTGCCAACAACTGGCCGGGGACCATGCGCGAGTACGTGACGCTGACCCGGCGCCTGGATCCGGCCGAGTACCGGGAGCTCGAGCCGACCCGCACCGGCGGATGAGTCCGGTGCCGGCGGTCCGCAGCGAGCGCGACGGGCCGGTGACGACTGTCCTGCTCTTGCGCCCAGCAGTCCGCAATGCTGTCGACGGGCCGACCGCCGCGGCCCTGGCGGAGGAGTTCCGCGCGTTCGACGCCGACGAAGCCGCGAGCGTCGCGGTACTGCATGGCGAGGGCGGGGCCTTCTGCTCCGGGGCGGACCTGTCGGCGGTGGGCACCGAGCGCGGCAACCGGGTGGCGCCGGAGGGTGACGGACCAATGGGCCCCACCCGGCTGCGTCTGGGCAAGCCCGTCGTCGCTGCGATTGCCGGGCCAGCAGTCGCCGGGGGGCTGGAGCTGGCGCTGTGGTGCGACCTGCGGGTGATGGAGCAGGACGCCGTGCTGGGTGTCTACTGCCGGCGGTGGGGTGTGCCGCTGATCGACGGCGGCACGATGCGCCTGCCACGCCTGATCGGGACGAGCCGAGCGATGGACCTCGTCCTCACCGGCCGGCCGGTGTACGCCGACGAGGCGCTGGCGATCGGGCTCGTGCACCGGGTGGTGCCAACGGGTACGGCCCGGGCGGCGGCCACGCAGCTTGCGCAGACCATCGCCCGCTTCCCGCAGACCTGCCTGCGCCAGGACCGGCTCTCGCTGCTTGAGCAGGACAGCAAGGGAGAGGAAGCCGCGCTACAGGGCGAGCTGCAGCACGGCCTCGTCTCCCTCGCCGCCGACACCGCCGAGGGCGCCGCGCGCTTCCGTGCGGGCGCCGGCCGTCACGGCTCATTCGACAGCTGAGCCGCTTTCGCTTAGCTCTGCCACGGGTTGATTAGGCTCAGTTCCATGCCCTCGAAGTCCTTGAGGTTCCGAGTCGCTAGGTCCGCGTGCCGGGCTTGGCAGATCGCGGCAATCTGAGCATCGAAGCCGTTGAGCGGACGCCCTGCCCGCTCGCGATGATTGACGATCTGGCCGTAGCGTCCCGCGGCCGACTTGTCGAAGGGCAGCACTTGCTCCGCGAACGCCGTGAATAAGACCTCGGCGGCTGCTTCCAGCAGGTTCTTGCGACGCCCCCCGGGCAGCCGCGCAATGCCGTAGCCAATCTCCGAAAATGTGATTGCCGTCGTGAACAACTCCGGCGCGCTGTGGCTTCGAACCCACGTTGCAACCTGCGGTGCCGGTTCGGCTTTCATCAACTCTGACACGACGTTCGTGTCGAGGACGATCACTCGGACAGGTCTGCAGCCCGAGGCTGGGTCGACCGCGGTGGCAACTCCAGCTCCACCCCGCCCAAGGCGCTGAACCGGTCCAGCAGCGCCGGAAACAGGCCGCTCGATTCCGGGTTACCCCTCACAGCGTCGACCAAGATAGAGCGCATCTCGGCCTCCATCGACCGTCCGTTACGCGCTGCCCTGACGCGCAGCTGCTCCCTGACGTGGTCATCGAGCCCCCGGATGCTCACAGCAGCCATGACAGTGACAACCCCCCTCTACCTGCTAGCGATGCTAGCAGTGGAGGTAGACCGTTACTCGCTGGCTGGCTGGCTGGCTCGGCCCGTGCGCTCGCGCTTCAGCCTCCGGCGGCGGTGCCGCTCCTCGCCTCCGCGTGCGCACGGAGCACGACTGGCATGGCGTCGTAGCCGCGCAGCACTCGGGTGGTGCGCCGGTGCGGGGGACCGGCGAGGGCGAGGTCGGGGAAGCGCTCGAACAGCCGCCGCAGGCCGATCTCGCCCTCCATCCGCGCGAGCGCTGCCCCCAGGCAGTAGTGCACGCCGCTCGAGAACGACAGGTGGTCGCGCGCGTTGTCGCGCGTGATGTCGAAGCGCTGCGGGTCGGTGAAGACCGCGGGGTCGCGGTTGGCAGCGCCGAGCAGCGTCACCACCACGCCGCCCGTCGGGATGCGCACGCCGCCGACCTCGGTGTCCTTGCGGGCAAAGCGGGCGGTGCGCTGCACCGGCGAGTCGTAGCGCAGCACCTCCTCGACGGCGTTTGGCCACAGCGACGGGTCCTCGCGCAGCAGGGCCAGCTGGTCGGGGTGGGTAAGCAGCTGCTGCACGCCGTTGCCCAGCAGGTTGACAGTCGTCTCGAACCCGGCGCCGAGCAGCAGCATCGCTGTCGCGCTCAGCTCGTCCTCATCGAGCAGCTCCCCCTCGTCCGACGCGCGGACCAGGTTGCTCAGCAGGTCGTTGCCTGGCGCGGCTCGAAGCCGGGTGAAGTGCTGGCGCATCCAGGTGTCAAGGGCGAGCACGTCGCGCTCGGCGTCGACGAACGCGCGGTGGCTGATGCCGAGGTCGAGCGTGACCGAGGCGCCCTCGCCCCAGCGGAGGAACTGGGCGTGCATGTCCTGGGGGACGCCGAGGATCTCGGCGATGACGGTGACCGGAAGCAGGCTGGCGTAGCGCTCGACCAGGTCGACCGGCTCGCCGGCAGTGTCGCGGGAAGCGTCGGCGGCGAGGTCGTCGAGCAGCTCATTGGCGATCTGCTCCGTGCGCTCGCGCAGGCCCTCAATAGCGCGGGCCGTGAAGACCCTGGTGACCAGCCGTCGCAGCCGGGTGTGGTCCGGCGGGTCGATTGCCAGCAGCGACGGCGGGTCGATGGGACTGACCGTCTTCGCGTGGCGTCGCGACTCGGAGCGCCGTCCGGGCGACGCGCGGCAACCGGTCGCGGTCGACGCCGACCCCGAACGCGTCACTGCGCAGGACCGACATACACAACGCGTGGTCGGTCGTCACCTTGGAGATGGGGCCGCTGTAGAGCGGGCCCTTCGCCCGGATCTGCTCGTAATAGGGGTAAGGGTCATTCTGCAGCTCTTGCTGCGTCATCAGCTGCGCGTCGAGGTGGCCGTTGCGGGCCGACCGCCGCAGGACGGTGCGGGCCAGACCGTGCCGTGCCACCCAGCGCACCCTGCTGTCGAGGGACATCAGAACCTCCGCAGGTGGGGTGAGACTAGTGACCCGACGGTAACAGCCGAGCCAGCCGCGGCCTGCCGTGTCCGGCCTGTGGACAACTACCCGGCACCAGGGCTGCAGGCTGGCACGCTGCCCCCATGAGTGACCAGGCGATCGATCCGCGCGCCCTGTCCGAGGCGGCGGGCCGGCTGCGCACGCTTGCTGTCTCGCTCGGTGCTGCGCGGGATGCGGCACGAGGAGTGGTCGTGTCGCGCCAGTCCGCGTGCGGCCAGCTAGCGCCGTCCGTCGCCGATGTCTGGCAGGTCGCCGAACGCGTGCTGGAGCGCCTGCAGCAGGACCACCGGCATCTCGAGCAGCTGCTGACCCTGCTGGCCGAGCACTACCCTGCCATCGACAGGAGAGCGGTGGGGCGGTGACAGTTGTCATCCGCGATCGGTGATCGCCAGCCCTGGCGTGAGCCAAGCCGCCCGGCCCATGCTGCCTCTATGTCCTCCCCGATGCCCTCAGGAACCTCCGCCGGGATGGCCTTGGCCGCACCCGAACGTCCGCCCGGTGGTGTCGTCCTCGAAGGCATCCGCAAGAGTTGGGGCAGCACGCTCGCCGTCGACGACGTCAGCCACCGACCGTTCCTGTCGGAGGGCACGTGCGCAACCATCTGTCCGCGGCCATCGCGAAGACCGGCACCCGCACCCGCCTGGAGGCGCTGCGCCGGCCGAGGAGCAGGGCTGGCTCTGACGGCGCCGGTAGCGTCCCTGCCGCACGGGTCCAACGACGAGCGCGAGGTTGACCGATGGCGCGTTGCGCCCAGCAGGGACGGACGGCCACGAGGCGGCTCCCGCAACGTCTGGGGACAGCGGCGGCGGCAGCGTTCGTGGCCGCGGCGGCGTTGAGCGCCTGTTCGACCAGCAGCAGTGGCGGCGGGGTGCCAGAGCCGCCGGCAGCAGCCAGCTCGTCGGCCGGTTCCGGCAGCGGGAGCAGCAGCACGGGCGGTAGCGGCGGGGCGACGACGCACCTCTCCCTGCCCGTGACGCACCCGACGGCCTCGGCGGCGGCGGGGGTGAACGCCCCGCTGGCCTCGGCCCCGGAGTTGGTGCGGACGACTCGGGCCCAGGCGGCCCGCTTCGCCTCGGTATGCCGCCTGTTCGCCCCGGTCTACCGCCAGATCACCGTCAAGGGACTGTTCTCAGGCAAGCTCACGCCCCAGGCTCGGGAGCTGGCGGCCGAGGACGTGTCATCTGCCTGGCACGACTACCTCGACAACGACAACAAGGGCCGCGGCGTGCTGCTGATCGGGCACTCACAGGGCGCCTTTGCCCTCGACGCCTTGATGCGCCAGGAGGTCGACAAGAGCGCTGACGAGCGCCGGCTGCTGGTATCGGCACTGCTGATGGGCGGCAACGTGCTGGTCCCGCCGGGCAAGGATGTCGGCGGGGACTTCACGCAGATCCCGGCCTGCCGCCGGCCAACCCAGCACGCCTGCGTCGTCGCATACAGCATGTTCGACAGGCAGCCGCCCAACCCCAGTCTGTTCGGCCGCGGCGACAGCGCCTCCAATGCCGCGCTGGGCAACCCCGCCAAGGGCTTGCAGGTGCTGTGCACCAACCCAGCGGCGCTGTCCGGCGGCCGCGCGGCGCTGCACCCCTACCTGCCCGGCCCCACCGGGACCGGCGGATCGGCAGGGGCTGCGGCCGCTGACCCCAACTTCGTCGAGCCCGCCGACCTGCTCCACGCCGAGTGCCGCAACAGCGGCGGCGCCTCCTGGCTGCAGGTCGACTCCGATGGCAAGACCGGGCCGCTGCGGCAGAAGCTCGTCGGCACCCTCGGCGCCATCTGGGGGCTGCACGTATACGACATCAACGCCGCGCTGGGCGACCTCGTGGAGCTGGCCCGCCATCAGGCGGAGAGCTGGGCCTAGCCTGCCCCGCCATCGATGAGGTCCGTCGAGATCGTCCTGGCGCTGGTGGCGCTCGCGACTGTCGTCGCCGCCCTAGCCGAGCGGATGAGGATCCCGCTGGCAGTCGCCTTCGTGCTCGGCGGGGTGCTCGCCAGCACGGACCCGGTCGCCGTCACCGCTCTTGGCCGGCGGCTGCGGTTGCCGACGCGCTTGGCGACCGTCGTGCAGGCCGAGAGCCTCTTCAACGATGCGACCTCGCTGGTGCTGTTCTCGGTGGCGCAGCGGCTGCGGGCCGGGCTGCAGGACCGCGTAGACCGCACGCGGGACCGCCCACCTGGCAGCTCCTCCAGTGACCCCGGCGGCGAGGACCTGCGGCAGGTCCAGCGGGCATTGCTCGACGCAGAATCCGCCGAGCTGCAACGAATGCACGCCAGCGGAGAGATCACGGACGCCGTCCAGCGGCGGCTGCAGCGCCAGCTCGACCTGGAGGAGACCCGTCTTCGAAGTTGAGCGGAACGGGTGAAAAGGCAATTCACGTGCCCGGGCCGCCGGGGGGAACGCTCGACATGCATGACGCTCCCGCCGCTGAGCCGCGTGATCGGCGCCCGAATGCGGACAGACCGGGCGGTCAACTGCGGAGCGTATTGCCATTCGGACAGTGCCGCGGCCGGCGGCGGTCAGAGACTGCCCCCGACGATCACGGGTTCGTTGATCAGCTCGACGCCCAGCGCGTCGCGCACCCCGTCACGGATGGTCCTGGCCAGCGTCAGCAGCTCGTCGGTGCTGGCCCCGCCACGGTTGGTCAGGGCCAGAGAGTGCTTGCTCGACACCTGGGCGCGGCCGGCGCCGAGCCCCGCGCCGAAGCCCTTCCCGAAGCCGGCCCGGTCGATGAGCCAGGCGGCGGGCACCTTTGTCCGGCCGTCGGGCTCGGCGTAGCCGGGCACGCTCCCGGCCAACCCGCCAAGGCGCTCGCGCAGCACCTCCAGCTCGCCGCCGGTCAGCAGCGGGTTGGTGAAGAACGAGCCGGCACTCGCGGTGTCGGGGTCGGCCGGGTCGAGCACCATCCCCTTGCCCCGCCGCAGCTCGAGCACCGTCTCGCGCACCTGCACCAGTGGCGCGACGCCGCCGACCCCGATACCCAGCCGCCGGGCCAGCTCGGCGTAGCGCACCGGCTCGCTGCACTGGCTCTGCCGAAGTCGGAAGGTTACGGCGAGCACGACCCACCGGCCGGGTTCAGCCTTGAAGCGGCTGTGCCGGTAGGCAAACTCGCACTCGGGCGCCGTCAGCGTGGTAACGCGTCCAGCCGGGCGGTCGTACGCCCGCACCTGCGTGATGGTCTGCGCGACCTCCTGGCCGTACGCGCCGATGTTCTGGACCGGCGACGCGCCCGTCAGGCCGGGGATGCCGGCAAGGCACTCCATTCCGGCTAGGCCGTCATCGACGGTGCGCGCGACCAGGTGCTCCCACGGCTCGCCCGCAGCGACCGTGACCAGCACGGCGCCCGGGCGCTCCGGTACCTGCTCGACACCCCTCGTGCGGATGAGCACCGCGGTGCCCTCGACGCCCGCATCCGGCAGCACCAGGTTCGACCCGCCACCGAGGAGCAGGACCGGCTCACCCGCTGTATCAGCCGCCGCGACAGCGCTCACCAACGCGTCCTCGGTCCTCGCCTCCACGAGCCGGCGGGCAGGACCGCCGAGACCCAGGGTGGTCAGCGGTGCCAGCGGCACGTCGGTCGAGACCAGCACAGCCCTACTGTGCCGCAGGCAGGCGGTGAGTGGCCGGGCAGAGCGGGCGCAGAACCGAGCCCCGAATGCCTGGGCCTCGGCGTCCGCGGGTAGCCCATCCCCGTGCCCGACCACATCGCCGCCACCCTCGACAAGGCGCATGCCGCCGGAGCCCAGCCGGCCGAGCTGGCCGGCCTGCGCCGCCGCCTAGAACAGCTGGCCGAGCCTCAAGCCGGCCTCCTGCCGGGAAGTGAGCTGGAGCCGCTCGACGACCTTCCCGTGCTCGAGGAGCTGCCCGAACCGTCGGCCGACCAGGCCCGCCAGGTGCTGGACCGCCTCGTCGTCCTCAAGCTGAACGGTGGGCTGGGGACCAGCATGGGCCTGTCCGGCCCGAAGTCGCTGCTGGAGGTCAAGCCGGGCAGGAGCTTCCTCGACATCTTCGCCACGCAGGTGCTGGCGCTGCGCGAGCGGTACCAGGCACGGCTGCCGCTCGTGCTGATGAACTCGCCGGTCACCCGCGGCCCGTCCCTTGACGTGCTGCACGGCCACACGGGCATGCAGCAGCAGGCCGCGCAGCTGCCGCTGGACTTCCTCCAGGGCCGCGAGCCCAAGCTCCGCGAGAGCGACCTGATGCCGGTGCAGTGGCCGCAGGACCCGGAGCTGGAGTGGTGCCCGCCAGGGCACGGCGACCTCTACACGGCACTGGCCGCGTCCGGCATGCTGGCGATGCTGCTCGAGGCCGGGATGCGCTGGTGCTTCGTGTCGAACTCGGACAACCTCGGAGCCTGGCCCGACCCCCGTCTCGCCGCATGGGTTGCCGCCGAGGGTGTGCCCTTCGCGATGGAGGCAGTCAAGGGCACCTCCGCCGACCGCAAGGGCGGCCACCTCGCGCGCCACCAGGGGCGCACGGTGCTACGCGAGACCGCGCAGGTTCCAGATGGTGACTCCTCGTTCTCCGATGTCGAGCGCTGGCGGTTCTACAACACCAACAACCTCTGGATCGACCTGCAGGTGCTGCAGGAGCTGCAGGCCGCCGACCCCAGCGCCCCCGTCCTGCCGCTGATCGTCAACCGCAAGACTGTCGACCCGTCGAACGCGTCGAGCACCCCGGTGATCCAGCTCGAGACGGCCATGGGCGCGGCCATCGGTTCGATCGAGGGCGCGCGGGCCGTCCAGGTACCGCGGCAGCGGTTCGCGCCGGTCAAGACGACGGACGACCTGCTGGTGGTGCGCTCTGATGCCTACGAGCTCACCGCCAAAGGAGAGATGACCCGGGCGTTCGAGGGCTCCGGCCCAGTCGTCGCGCTCGACCGCGACAGGTTCCGGCTGCTGCCAGAGTTCGAGCGGCGTTTCCCGGCCGGGCCGCCGTCACTGCGGCGGTGCACGAGCCTGCAGGTCGAGGGCGACGTCACCTTCGGTGCCGACGTGGTGGTCGAGGGAGAGGTCCGGCTGAGCGGCCCCCGGCGTGTGGCCGACGGGGAGGTGCTGCGCGGGTGACTGCTCCGGGCCAGGGACCTGTGGACAACGTCGACGCACGCGTCGCGCGCATGCGCGACCGGTTTCAGGACAGGTTCGGGCGGCCTGCCGAGGGAGTGTGGGCTGCCCCCGGCCGGGTGAACCTGGTGGGCGAGCACACCGACTACAACGACGGGTTCGTGCTGCCCTTCGCCCTCGACCGCACCACGCTTGCCGCAGTCGCCCCGCGCACCGACGGTGTCGCCAGCTGCTACTCCGACGACCACGGGACGGCGAAGCCCGTGCCGCTTTCGGCGGTCTCGCCCGAGCACCGGCCGCCGGACTGGTCGGCCTACCCGGTCGGAGTGGCATGGGCGCTGGCCCAGCAGGGGGTCGACGTGCCTGGGTTCGACCTGTACCTGAGTTCGACTGTGCCCGACGGGGCCGGCGTGTCCTCGAGTGCCGCGCTGGAGGGATGCGTCGCCCTGGCGCTGGCCGACCTAGCCGGAGCCGGCCTGGAGCGCAAGGAGCTGGCGCTGGCAGGTCGCGTGGCCGAGAACGAGATCGCCGGCGCACCCACCGGGGTGATGGACCAGATGGTGTCGATGCTGGGCGAGGACGGTCACGCCCTGCTGCTGGACTGCCGCAGCCTCGAGGTGGACCAGGTCCCCTTCGATCCGTCGTCCCACGGCCTGGTTGTCCTCGTGATCAATACGAAGGTTCAGCACGCGCTGGCCGACGGCGCCTACGGCGAGCGCCGAGCCGCCTGCGAGCAGGCCGCCCGCCTGCTGGGTGTGCGGGCCCTGCGCGACGTCGACATCGGCCAGCTGCAGGCCGCGCAGCCGGACCTGGGCGACCCGCTCTACCGGCGGGCGCTTCACGTGGTCACTGAGAATGCGCGCGTGCTCGAGACGGTCCGGCTGCTGCGCAGCGGAGGCGTCACGGAGGTCGGCGCGGTGTTGTCGGCATCGCACGCCTCCCTGCGTAACGACTTCGAGGTGTCGTGCGACGAGCTCGACACAGTGGTCGATGCGGCGACTGCCGGGGGCGCTCTCGGGGCGCGAATGATCGGGGGCGGGTTCGGCGGGTCGGCGATCGCGCTGGTGCCCGTCGAGCAGCTCGAGCAGGTCACTACCGCTGTCCACGACGCCGCCAGGGCCCGCGACTTCGATCCGGACCTCTTTGCGGCGCATCCCGCTCCAGGGGCTCGCCGACTGCGGTGAGGAATTCACGGCGAATGCCCCCGTTCAGGGGGGTCGCCCTGCGCTTCGGGCGCGTCATACTTGACTCGGGCACCGCACAGGTCGGAGGACCGAGATGGCGTTGGACGAGCTGGTTCGTGGCGCGACTGCTTACCCGGCGCACGAGGCGCACGAGGCGCACGAGGCGCACGAGGCGCACGAGGTGTTGGAGCCTCCTGCGCCCTCCGTCGAACGGTGGTCGTTCCTGCGGTGGGCCCGTCAGCGGCGTGGGGCGGCACTGCTCCGCCAACACGAGCGCGACCTGGCCCGGCTGCGCGCAATCGACTCAGCCCGGGCCGCCCTGTCGGGCGCGTCAGCGCTGGTGGAGGCCGGATGGATGCAGGGTGCGTGGTTCCAGGTGCAGGACGCAGGCGGTCGGTGCAGAAGCATCGGCCCGCTCGAGCTGCGGCTGCTCGAGGGACGCCAGATCATCGGGGCATGCCTGGTGGGCGCCGTGGTCGAGGCTGCGGGCGGCACGCGTCAGTCGCAGTCCACCCCAACCGGGCGAGCGCTCGACCTGCTCTGGGACACGCTTCAGGAGGAGCGCGGCTGGCCCACCTCGCCGACGTTCGACATCGTGTGCGCGCCAACCGTCCGTGCCGCGAGGGTCCGGGAGCTGACCGCCTGGAACGACGAGACGGGCCGCACTCGCAGTGACGTGCTTGGGCTCATCGGCGCGGCCGACAGTCGCGCCATCCGCGAGGCAGCCGGAGCCGCGTAGGGCGCAGCCCCGCCCGCATCGGACCTAGGTCCGGCGGCGGGCGCCGGGTGTACCCGCGTCAGTGGGCCGGTCGTCGATCTCGTGAGCGCCCTCGATGGGACGGGTGCCGCCGTTCAGGTCGTCGCGATCGCCAATCGGGTTGGGCTCGATCTTCAGCGGTCGCAGCCGGAGCCACAGCACGAAGAAGGCGCCGATCACCAGCATCGAAAGACCCAGCCAGAGGTTGATATTGATGCCCGCGGCCTTGGCCCGTTCTTGGGATGAGGTGAACAGGCCGGCCACGGTCAGCATCACGCCGTACAGCAGGAACAGGCCGCCGATCAGCAACCGGATGTCGAACAGGCGGGCGGCAGCGGACTTCGGGGTGGAGGTGTCAGTCACGGCGTACCCCGATCAGAGGAAGATGATGGACAGGACGGCGACGATGGCAAGCGCGCTGAAGCCGAGCAGCTTCGGCGACTCCCACCACAACGGCTTCCTGACCAGAGTGGGGTCAGGCGCGTTGGGGTCGTGAACACCCCACACCAGGCCGGCCAGCTGCTCGACCGGCTTCGGACGGGTCACCAGTGTCACCGCGACGGTGACCACCGCGTCAGCCACGAACGCGACCATCGCGCCGTAGAAGTTGACCATCTGCGCGTTGATCGTCCCGTGGCCCGCCAGCTGCTGGTGCGGGTAGAAGTAGCCGATGTTGTAGCCCGAGAAGTGCATCACGGCCGCGCCGACCGTGCCGGCGATCAGGCCGCAGAAGCCCGCCCAAGGCGTCGTGCGCTTCCAGAACATCGCGATGATGAAAGTCGCGAACAGCGGGGCGTTGAAGTACGAGAACAGCAGCTGGATGTAGTTCATGATGTTGCTGTAGCCGGAGGCGATGAACGCCGTGCCGATCCCGATCAGGATGCCGACGACTGTGACGATCCGCCCGACCTTCAGGTAGTAGCCATCGGGCCGGCCCTTGGCGACGTAGCCCTGCCAGATGTCGTAGGTGAACACCGTGTTGAACGAGCTGACGTTGGCTGCCATGCCGGCCATGAATGCGGCGAGCAGGCCGGCGAGCGCCACCCCGAGGGTGCCGTTGGGCAGGAACTTGTTCATCAGCAGCGGGATCGCGTCGTTGTAGGGCAGGTCCTTGCCGCCGAGGTTCGGCACGAGCACCAGGGCGATCAGACCGGGGATGATCGTCAGCGCCGGGATGAAGATCTTGGGAAACGCGCCGATCAGCGGGGTGCGCTGACCAGCTGAGAGGTCCTTGGCGGACAGCGCGCGCTGGACCTCGGCGAAGTTGGTGGTCCAGTAGCCGAACGAGAGCACGAAGCCCAGGCCCATGACGATGCCGATCCAGTCACCGAGCGGGTTGGTCCAACCGCCCACCCCGGTACCGCGCCAGGTCGAGAACGAGTGCGCCCCGAGTGCTGTCGTCGCCACCTTGTGCTGCAGGCCGGACCAGCCGCCCACCGAGTGCAGTCCGATGATCACAAGCGGGATCAGGCCGGCGAGGATGACGAAGAACTGAAGCACCTCGTTGTAGATCGCGCCGGACAGTCCGCCGAGGGTGATGTAGGCCAGCACGAACAGCGCCGAGACAATGACCGACACCCAGATCGGCCAGCCGATCAGGGCGTTGATGACGAGAGCCAATGCGTAGAGGTTGACTCCCGCGTTGAGCACGGCGGCCACGGCGAAGGTGCTGGCGTTCAGCAGATGGGTGGGCTTGTTGAACCGCCGCAGCAGGTACTCGGGCACGGTGCGGACCCGCGAGCCGTAGTAGAACGGCATCATTACCAGGCCGAGGAACACCATGGCCGGAACGGCGCCGATCCAGTAGAAGTGCACAGTCGACAGGCCGTACTGCGCCCCGTTGGCCGCCATACCAAGGATCTCGAGCGCGCCCAGGTTGGCGGAGATGAAGGCCAGCCCGGTCACCCAGGCGGGCAGCGAGCGACCCGAGAGCAGGAAGTCCTCGCTGGTAGCCACCGCCCTGCGCGCCAGCACCCCGATGGCGATGACCAGGAAGAAGTAGATGCCCAGGATCAGGTAGTCGAACAAGTTGACGTTCAGCCGCAGCATCGGGGCGCCCTTCAGATCCGTCTGAGCAAGCGGGTGGCGCGTCGGACGCCGGGACTCGGTCTACACCACGGAAAAGCGCCAGGACAAGGCGCCCCGCCCGAGCCGCCAGATTTGGGATGGTCCGGGCGGTTATCAAGCGCCGCTCAGCTGTCGAGCTGCGGCATCCCCTCGAACGACGTCGACGCGACGGCGTAGAGCCGCCGCGGGATGCGCCCGGCCCGGCGCGCGAGCCGGCCGCCCTCGACGCCGCGGCGCATCGCCTCCGCCATCAGCGCCGGCTCCTGCGCCCGCGTCACGGCGGAGGCGAGCAGCACCGCGTCGCAGCCGAGCTCCATCGCGAGGGCCGCGTCGGAAGCGGTGCCGAGCCCGGCATCGAGCACGAGCGGCACCGTGACGCGTTCCCGCATGATCGCAATGTTGTACGGGTTGCGGATGCCTGCCCCGCTGCCGATCGGCGAACCCAGCGGCATAACGGCGGCAACGCCGAGGTCCTGCAGCCGGCCCGCCAGCACGGGGTCGTCGGTGGTGTAGGCGAAGACGCGGAAGCCCTCGTCGACGAGCTGCTCGGCCGCATCCAGCAGCTCGACGGCGTCGGGCAGCAGGGTCCTGTCGTCGCCGATGACCTCGAGCTTGACCCAGTCGGTAGCGAACGCCTCGCGGGCGAGCCGGGCGGTGCGCACGGCGTCGCGCGCGGTGAAGCATCCGGCCGTGTTGGGCAGGACCCGGCAGCCGGCGCGGTCGACGACGTCGAGCAGGCTCGTGCCGGTTCCGCGCGCCGCCGGGTCGAGGCGACGCAGCGCGATGGTGACAACCTCAGTTCCCGATGCTCGGAGCGCCGCCTCGAGCGCGGCCATGCTTGCGGCGCCGCCGGTGCCCATGATCAACCGTGAGGAGAACGTCTCGCCGGCGAGCAGCAGCGGGTCATCCATCGTCGTCTCCCTGTGGTTCTAGGTGAGGGGTTCTGGGGGAGGGGGTTCTAGGCGAGGGGCTCGAGATGCGCGCGGGATGGCGCGTCAGCCACCCTGGACGGCGACGAGGACCTCGACGACGTCCCCGTCAGCAAGTGCGTACGACTCCCACTCCCTCCGCGCGACGACCTCGCCGTTGACGGCCACCGCGATGCCGCGACTGCCCGCGGAGAGCCCTTTCAGCGCGAGGACGTCGAGCACCGGGGCGCCGTCGGCCAGCT
>JAABUO010001335.1_pt1 | contig 32836 bp, 26 predicted proteins | sample 5559291 | NCBI WGS metagenome assembly JAABUO01 (sample SAMN10711878, study PRJNA513372) | rock metagenome | isolation source: Antarctica rocks | place: Antarctica: Victoria Land, Finger Mt sud | reverse complement strand
CCGATCATGGCTTTGTAGCGCTGGTCAAATTTTGGTGTTGAGTTTGTGAAGCCAATTTGGTTGCAATACTTTTTGTACCCCACTGTAGTCAGTCCTGACGTTTTGAGTCTTACCTTGGGAGTCTTCGACTCCACTGACCCCGAGACCAGGACCGCTGTTGACGCCAGGGTCGGTCTAGAAGCCTTCAAGGCGAGAGTAACCAGGGCAAGCCGACTCCAGCTGTCCGGCTGCTGTTTGGGACTCGGTGTCACCAAACCACGTCTTGTTTGCCAAATCATTAAAAGTGGCTTTGAAGCTGGCGAACATGAGCCGCACCTGGTTCGTTACCCTTATGGGCGTGATCAAGTGCGTTTCTGGACGAAGTGAATCAGCCCAGCGTTTCGCTGTGGCATGATAATTGGCCTTGTAGGCTGCATACTCATCGACTATCAAGTCGACCAGTACAGTAGCCTGCCATTTTTGTCGGTCCATGAGGTGTTCTTTCGGCCAGAAGGTGCCATGTTTGTTGTACTTTAAACATACTGTACTGTATGTTACTTCTCTCCTAGAGACGCCGGGTGCTGAAGGAATTGCGGATTGGGGCGTTGTCCTGTTGGAAGATCAATCGTGACGGTGTCGGTGTCGTTTCTACGAGTCCGTCTTCATCCTCAATCAGAGACAAAAGGCCCTCTGCCAGCGATTTTGGGTAGACTTCAGAGTCAATTGACCCCGAGGGGAAGCAGTAGAGATCACTTTTGGTCGAACCATGAAAACAGCCCAGCCATGATGCTTTTACGGGCGCCTTTGAAGACAGGTGGTAAACAATCTGAAATGTACTTTTCTTTGGCCGTCCTAAAGACCCAAGCGGGAGAATCATCCTCCCATATACGCACACAGGCTTCATCGGACCAGATCATCTTTTCCCAGTCAGTTGCGGACCCATTGCGATGATCCTTGCACCACTGGAGCCTCGCCTTTTTATGTGTCGCGCCAAGGAACAGCTTCTTGATCGGACGACGTTTTTGCACCCCCCTTCGTTTCAGGTATTGGGGCGTGATTCCTTAAGTAGCGTCTCTGATGACCTGGAATAGTAGGAGCTCATTTCAAAGGTGCTTAACTTGGTTTCGATGCGCTCAGCTCAGTTGCAGATGTCTTCGACACCATATTGGAGGTCGAGTCAAATTGTAATGACCACGAGTTCAGCATGTCAGCGTCCGACGGAATACTTGGTCTCACTACAGCGTGCAGTGAAACAGACAGCGACAGCGAGGTAAAAAAAACCGGGTTTGATTTGAGTTTTTTCTCATGCCGTCAATCAGCTCTGTACTCTTGCCGATACATTGAGCCACGAGGGAAAGGGCCAGGAAGTCACCATTTCCTGCAAAACCTGATGCCCTTGCTGACAGACGCACATTGGAAGCAGGAGTACAGGACGGAGAAGAGATGCTTCTAGCAACATTCATGATTTGAGTGACCATCCACGAATAAAGAAGACATCTGAGACTGGACTTCCAACTTTTCCGGCTAAATACCGGATTGGAGTGGGGTTTAGAACAGCTGGGGTCTCGTACTGTAAGTACTGTATGCAATTGCGTGCAATCGTCTGCGAACAAGTATAGAGTCACTGATTGACTGGATGACTTTAATATTCCAGAGCCTGATTATGTCCATAAATCGATTCCTTCCACTTTCTCGTGGTCAGGTTCGAAGAACCCGGCAGCCTGCTCCGCATAAATGTCATGATATACAGTACAGTATATACCATTCAAGATAATGTTTCGACGTCGATCTGAGTAACAAATTTCCATGTTTTCAATGGTAGCAGTGACTAGTCGTGTTCGAATCCAATCTAGATGCGCGTTGGCACAAACATCTCTTCAAATTGATTAGGTATTGTTGTCGGAACCCTTTAGCTGCTAGTCTTGCTTAATATTTCAGAAAGTCTCCAATTTTTTCCTTTTCACTTCGAAGACCCAACTGTATGGGACTGTAGTCTAGATTTGAGGCAGAGATATTGAGTCCAATACGCTGTTGGACCTCTAGAATTCCTTTCAATCTTAGCCGCCTCCATCCTTCGCAAGATTTGTGCTCTAACGCTCCATCGAGCGTGATAAGTTCGGCCGGCACAGCCGCCGCCGCACAAACCGCTATCGCCGTTTCGATAGTCTCTCAGTGGGAGCTTTCTAATACTCTTTTGAGGGCTGAGCCAAGTTCGCCCGAGTTGAGCTGTCGAACTTCCGTTCGCTGAGGAACTTATTCTCCTGTTTCAGGTGTCAAACATGCTCTTGCAATGAAATATATGCCGTGCTGCGCCAGAGTCCTTACATATCGCGGATGGATCCAAGTGTCAACCACTGTGGCAGTTCAGCAAGTCTCTTTCACAGTTCCGAGTCTTTCCGAAATTTCGGGCCGCTTAACTCTGCAGTCTCGTCTAAAGTGCCCAACTTATTGCAACCATAACATCGATACTTGACCTTATCAGTGACCTTATCATACCAAGTATTGGGCATTGGAATCCCACTCGTAGCAGCCATTACTTTCTCGGTTGTTCATCATCAACTGCAGCAACGAACGTGTCTTCTGTGCCCGGGTCTCGGTTTTTGATATCGTCAGACTAGCATCTCGGATTGGCTCCACTCGACCCTCAGAGTCCACTGATAACCGTATGCCAATTGGACATTCAGTTTCTGCGCTACAGCCTCTCCCAATCCCAGCAACCCAACCGCTACCATTCCTCCATACATATTATTGAAGACATTGCAATAAATGGCGACATCCATACCCTTGGTATCTTCAGTTGGTTATACTAACTTTGTACCATCCCTTGGCTCTTCACAGCATTAAAAGTCAAACCGCGAGCTTCATTTTACCCATGCTTCACCAAGAGTGGCGCGGGTATCCTAAGTTATAGTACCGACATGCCGGATGACTGCTGGCGACTATGAAGAAAACCATCAAGCTTTCGGGCTATTTGCACTTGCCCACGTATCCTCCGGCAAGAATCTACCCATTTCCCACAGGTGCTTGCAGCTAAGTAGGGCCTTGACTTCCATTCGCTACAGAGGCAAATTCTCACATGACTTTCTGGGGGATTCGAGGACCGGTATTCGCTTTTGTGTGGGTGGAAGGACGTGAGACTCATCCCATGCTGAGCCTAAAGATCTTACCTTGAAAGGCAATTGCCCTATTCGGCGTGCACACGTTCTCTTTCGGATTAAAATTAGGCGATTTTGCAGTATCGTCGAGCACCTCTATTCCTTCTCTCTCACGATAGCGCTTTCCAATCAACCCTGGATGAGAAAGAGCGCCGTTCTCGCACCGACCATATCGTAGCCGTGCTTTTCCTCCCAAGCCTGCTCAGAAACATGCAGCGGCCAACATAGTATCTGTTTGACGTTGTTTGGACCGTCTAGGCCCTCTGCTTCATTCTTCAATCATCAAAAGTGGATGATCGAACCTTGCGCTTTACATACCTGAGTAGTCCTCCGTCTTCGATGACGATTTTCATCTTTCATCCCCAGTCGGGACCTTCAAAACCATTGAGTACATGGGTGGCTGCAGCATGTAGCATGTCCTCTTATGCGAATCTCAGCCTCATATTGTGGTAGATTAGTTCCTTCAAAAATCCACCCACCACTGCTATTCCGTTCTTCACAAATGAGGGCATTCTACCATTAGGAGTGGTATTTTAAACGACACTGATCCATGGGTCCTTTCTCCCCTTAGCAAACCAAGCTCAGCATCGTGGGCATTCGCTGGACTGGATTTACAGAAATCTCGTCGAACGACTCTGGGAGACTCTGCGATCTACTTTTGAAGGGCATCATGCAGCCCTTGGCCCGAATAATCTGGCGGCGCCTACTATCCGTACATTTACCGAACAACGGGGGTGCGGAGCAATGACCGTCGCTTAATGAAGTTTGGTTGCGTCCCACTGTCTAGTACAGTCGAATTACGACGTTTCAAATTCCGCTCAATTTCTGCAATAGAGACGACATCGTCCCTCAAATGCCTTTATGATTCTTCAAATTCTGGAGGGTGTGAGCTCGACATATCCCCTTGCATCCTGAATTTCAGGCTGATAAATTTTTACGTGTCTCCAAGGTCTATTTCTATACTCTCGGCAGCACCAGTGCGAGATTTGTGCATGAGTTTGCCGCATGAAATGTGCATAGGGAGTCGATCCATCGGCTTCCGGGCTAGTGCCGAGGATCGATAAGGCCGAAACGCTTATTGCATGCTATATTTCATACCGTTGAAGTCAACTGTTCTTTCGTTTCCTGTATTGGCGACGTGCCCTCGATGAACAGACCAACGTCACCCGCAAATTTTAATTGTTATGCTCCAGCGCACGTCGTTGGCGTCAAAATCCCACTGCAGAAGCTCAAACTGCTGCCAGGCTTTTCTATAAACTCGCTGAGCGCCATAGCAGTGCCTGAGGAGTCTCTAATTCGCATGAGAATGTCTTAGGCTTTCCGCATCTGCTTGTCTGCAATACGCTCTGTGCAGTGAACCAATGCAAAGGACTTACACCTGAAACTTCCCAGTTTTCTGGGAGGCTTACTTCAGAGCAAACGCGGGACTGTCTAGATGTTCGAATCCGACTGCTTCCAGCTCATCATCCGCCAATTTATTTCAATAGCCATCGCAATGCTGCCGAAGGTGCCGACCTTCCGCATTTCTGTATGCACTACCCGTGGTGGGATTTTGAAAGGATACTCGAATATCCATACTTTAGAGAATGACCGCTCAAAAGAGCACGCTTCCGGCCGTGCATCAAATATCATCGACACAAGTAAACCCGGCTCTGGTGAATCTAAGGAAAAATGTGCAAAAAGATGTGCACTTTGTGCAACGCTCGCAATTGACATCAAACACGGCCGTCTGGGTTCGATAGAACTACAATTGCTTCATCACGGTCGCTGTTCTTCCGGAAAGGGAATATGTAAGAAAAGAGGACCCTGCTCTGAAGACCACATAATTTGCTTGAGAAACGCTGTGAGAATAGTAGCGTGACGTCAAGGTGCAAAAAGGTCGGCTATTCTAAAATGTTACACTTGGCTACACTCTCAGAGAGTGGACGCAGAACGAGTAGATCACTTACCAGATGATCATGGCTCCAAGTTGTGTTTTCTAATAAGAAATGAGAAGAAGAGTCAATTTGTTAGCTGTATTACTGTATAAGAGGAGGTCTATGAAGTTGAAACGCTACAGAAGGAGACTAAATATCAGTACAGAAGACGTGTTGCAATGTTCCATGGAGTCGAGGTCAGTTGCCCATACAGACTTTTGATTTCATTTGCATCCACTTCTGAGATATCAGCCATAAGGTAAGCGATTTCACCTCTTGCATGTTAGTCAGGATGTCAATAAAACCTACCGTGAATCCGAGAACTGTTTTTCCACGTTGTGCTTTGCAAACATATCATTGACCTGACTAAGTACGCCAGGAACATTCATATGCACGTAGAGTACACGCACATGATTTTCTTGTTCAATATTGACCGATCGCAGCGCCACCTCTGGAAAGTTGACAGCACTTGTCGTCGTACCTTCATTCACATATCGGATGAGGGCTTCTCCGACTTCGGTCCCAATACTCGCCTGTGCTTCCTCCGTACTTCCACCTATATGCGGAGTGAGGATAATATTCTTCAAAGAAACGAGTCGTTGGGTCCAATTGTTCAATTCATTATTGAAAAGTTCACCGTTCTTGGGAGGCTCATTGGGATAGACATCCAATGCCGCGCCACCCAATTTACCGCTTTCCATAGAGTCAATGAGAGCTGGAATGTCAATCACCCTTCCCCGGCTTGCGTTTATGAGGTACGCTCCCTTTTTCATGAACGATATCTCCTTTGTGCCGATCAAATTTGTTGTTTCAGGCAGTTCTGGAACATGCAATGTAACAAAGTCTGCTGCTGCCAGCAGAGCTTGAAGTGACGGCAACTGCTTTGACATTCCAAGAGTCATTAGAGGCACTACATCGTAGAATATGACAGACATACCCATTGACTCTGCTAATACCGATAGTTGTGAGCCAATATGTCCGTAACCAACAATTCCCAGAGTCTTGCCTCGAATTTCCCAACATTTGCTGGAAACCTTGTTCCAAACTCCATTATGCATCTCCATGCTCCTGTCACCAATCTGCCGAGCTAATACAATGACCTCACCAATGACCTGCTCCGCAACACTTCTGCTATTGCTAAAAGGAGAGTTGAAGACGGCAATTCCTTTCTTGGCTGCATACTCTAAATCAACCTGGTTTGTACCAATACAAAAGCAGCCAATCACTACCAAGCTGCGAGCCTCTTTAAGCACAGTTGATGTGAGCTGCGTCTTGCTTCTGATACCAATTACATGCACGTCACGGATCTTCTCTATTAATTGAGACTCAGGAAGCGATGTCTTGAGGAACTCTATCTGATATCCCTGTTTTTCCAGCAGAGTTTTCGCCGTCTCATTCACATTTTCGAGGAGTAATATCCTGATGTCCTCCGTGGCAAAGGGTTTTAGTTGTCGTGGAGTGGTGCCACGAGTGCTTGCACGACGATGATTCCGGCTCGAAACTGAAGATTGCGAAAGAGCAAAAGTAGGCGAGGCATTTTGGAATGCGCTTGAAGGAGGGGACACGCTAAGAGAAACCTTGCTGATGATCTTCTCCACGTTTTTGTCATTCGTAATATCCTGTGCCGATGTCATACTGAAGCGAATCGATTCTAAGCGAGTTGGGTCAAAAGCGAAATGAGATGAGCTACGTGGTACGAGGCAAGTCACATTCAAACTGACAAAGCATATTTCCTTTCCATTTACGATTGCTTACATTCACTCGGCTCTTGCTTTCCCGGCTTGCCGGTGGCTAGAGTTGATTAGCACACTTGAAAATAGTTATCATACCTTCATCTTCAGAATCTTCAGAGGCGTCATCATCTGCTTCACTTTCATCCTCTTCTTCGTCCTCCTCGTCATCGTATTCATCTCCAGCAAGCTCATCGTCGAGCTCCTCATACGCAAGAGCGGCACCAGTATACCAGTCAACAGCGCGAGGAATTATCTTTTCCTTCACGTCCTCCCCAAGCTGATAGTCAAGCTCAAGGCGTTCATCGATATCAGAACCAACCTCACCAGATTCCACATCCTCGGGCACTGATGGCGGCGCAAAAAAGTTGAAAAAAGAGTCCTGAGCAACTGCTTTGGTCACAACACGAGTTTGCTTATTTTCTTAAAAGTCAGCGTGACAAACATAAGGAAACATACTTTTATTTCGCTGTTTCTTTTGCTCCAGCTTCTGTGATAGGTTTTTCCCTGATTTCCACGAAATTTCTTCGCCTTCCGCATGGTCATATATGAAATCTCCACCATAACCAGTCTCGTCTTGGTAGTAATAAGACTTTGAGAGAGCCTTATTTTCAAAGTACTCGTTTTCGCTAAATTCAAAGGAAAGTTTAAATCCCGGCTTTTCTAAATATGTCATTCGAATATCGGTTAGATGTTTGAGGGCGTCCTCATCGTGGGGGAGAATGGTTTCCGCGAAAGAGACGTGATTCTTCAATGCAGTCAGCCAAAATTCGGGGATTCCTTTCGTGTCTGGGCTGCGCTCATCACCCGGCCTCTCTTCCATATCATCAGCATCTCTACCAGCCGTAATTTCGCTTTCGGTTGGCTCTGCATTGCCATTTACTATACTTGCGCGTCTGTCGTAAAGTGGCTTGTATTTTTGCGCGTACTTCTTCTCTAGCTGCAGGATTTCCTCTTGAAAGTCGGCCTCTAAGCTAGCATGCTGCTTCTGGACGCCCTGCAGCGCAAAAATTCGGCGGCGTACCAATGGAGGCAACGACTCGATGTAGCCGGAAGAGCGCCCCACAAGCGTGTTCAACTTCCCTTGGATCATGCTGGCCAAGGCGGGGTTCTGCGCAAAGGCAGACGCCATAGCGGCGCGTTCTGCAGCGGCATCCTCGTCGATGGTGGGCTCGGAAGGGACGGTGGCGCGGGAAGTGATTGGCGCGCTGTTCGCCGGCGTATTCTGAGGAGTTGGGGCCGATGCTATGTCCTCCATCCTTCGATTCCTGATTGGTTCGCTCATTGTGGGCTGGCAGGAAAAAATGCTTTTTTGTTGGACGTCGGTCAAATCGGTGCACGGGGGGCTGCGGCGGGCGTGGGGGCAATGCTCTCAAAGCTCGTGTCTGCCAGGTGCTCTTGGTCCTTTTGTGCGAGAGGGCGCTCGCTGCTCGAGGAGGGAAGAGGTGGAGGAGGGAGGCGTCCTCGTCGTCAGATAGTCCGTGTGTGGTGGGTGTGGGAAGGAGAAGGAAGGGGGCCGTGTTATGAGAAAATATCACATGTCATAAGCAGGGCACGAGGAGGGAAGAGAGACGAGAGGGGTGTGAGGAGACTGATCCTGAGGTAGACATAGACTCGGTGCAATTGTTTGTTTGCACGTTGCATGGTTCTCGCCGCTTGCTGCCAGATCCGCTCGACGGCCACGGCCTCTGCCAATCTCGCACGCTGCATTCAGGTGGTGCGAAGGGCCGCAGAGGCTGGCGCGAAGTGCATTTTCCTCCCGGAAGCATCGGACCTTATCGCGCGCAGCGGTTCGTGTCGAGGATCCAGCAATTGCTGACGCAAGGCGACGAAACCGTACGGCTCACCAACCAGGAGGGAACGAGCCCATCTTTCCTGCCTGGACTGCAGCGGGAAGCACGACAGCTAAAGGTACACATCACTGCCGGCGTGCACTTGCCGACAGAAGACGCCGGGCGCTGTGCGAACGTGTCTGTATGGATAGATTCGGAGGGCGAGATCCTCCATTCGTATCAGAAGCTGCATTTGTTTGATGTCGACATCAAAAACGGGCCGATTCTTAAGGAGTCGAAGACGACCCAGCCGGGCAGCGGAATGGTCGAACCCTTTGGTACACCAATTGGCCGGGTGGGCATGCAAATCTGCTACGACCTTCGATTTCCCGAGGTCAGCCTGCGCCTGCGGAGACTCGGGGCGCAGGTACTCCTGTTCCCATCTGTACGCAAACCCTTCTCGCACCGGTCTAATTGCAGGCATTCACGTTGAAGACTGGGGCAGCCCATTGGGAGATCTTACTGAGATCCGCAGCCATCCAGACCCAGACCTATGTCATAGCGTCTGCACAAAACGGGCAACACGATGAGGAGGGGAAAAGGTGAGCGAGATTTTGAAATCATATTGATGAGCAGGCACTCCTATGGCCACAGCATGATTGTGGATCCCTATGGCAATGTAGTGGCTCAATGCTCCGACCAGGAATTGACATTCTGCCTAACAGACATTGATGTGGGCATTGTGGATGCTGTGCGCGAACAAATGCCGTTGTGGAAGCAGCGTAGAAGGGACATTTACGGTGAGATATGACGAGCTTCTGCCGAAATCGCTTGCCAGTGTGCTTCATGCATAGTATAGTGTATAGTTGTACATCATTTCATTACCCCTTGCGTTACCTTAGGAGCTGAATCCTACTTGTGGCTTCACCTTTGTTTGCACGCGACCTGTGGGTCGATTGGCCTATGCTCTGCACCTCGCTGCGACTCAACTCACGTAGCGGCATTCGCTTGGCTGCATCCATTTTACTAGTGGACCCCGCAAATGTCTTTCCTTTTCCTGCGATTGATATCGCCAATGGGATATTTTCCTTATCGGCGTAAGGGTCGGCGCGTTCCATAATGCGTCTTTGTTGTTGCTTTGGTCGACGCCTGCGGGATTTCCAGGGCAACCTCAAAAGGGAAGTGAATCAACACAGATCATACATCTGCACAATGGATGAGCACCCTTTTCTCACGCCGCCCCGGGAGCTAACCTTCTCACCTCCACAGACACTCATTCTGAAAGCTTTTGACGAGAAAATGCCGAAGGATGCGGACATGACATTTGCAACTTTAGATCAGGGTGTTTACGTGCCAGAACTCTCGGAGTTCACATTGCTGGGCCAGCAGTTCGAAGGTCTTAACATGGCAGAGATACAACGGAGGGAGAGTGTCTCTGAATGGATAAACTACCCGGAATCTCCAGATCGACCAGCACCACCCGCTCTGGAATCATTCGGCGAGCAGAGAAGGAGGCGGTCGCGCTCTCCCCAAAAGAAAGTCCGGTTCAACAGCGAAAGTCTTCTGCGAAACACTCTGCCTCTTTCCAAGAAATTTGAATACGATACGGAAAACAGGCTAGCTACGGTGAGTCCGCCAAGGCGTGTACTTTCTGAAGTCTCCCCGAATCGATCTGCATCTGCTCGGAAGAATGCCTCCCCGCTAAAGGTGCTGAAGGCTACACATTACCTGCCACGAACTTCGCAGATTATAGCAGATAGCTTGATACTGGAGAAACAAACGCAGGAAGCAGTCGACCTACAGAAAGGGAATGACGGCAGAGAAGTGCTCCATGTAGAAGATCACAGAAGGGTATCACAAACTATAGACCGGAGGCCACAACCTACGGACGACCACAGTGGCTTGCTTTCCCCATTGCCAGAAGTAGCGCAGAAGGTGGACAAAGATCTTAATAAGTCAGTCACTGGTAATGCCGATTTAAGGACTAACAGGACCGAAAACGCTGAATTTGAACTTTGGCTACTTCGGCGCGAACTACTCCGGCTCAGAGATACCGTTGATTATATCGACATTGAAAGAGGCTTCCTGTACACGTAATGCTGACTCGAATGCTGCCCATTCCAACTTAATTGTAGACTGTGTAAAGACCCCGAAACCTTTGCTCGTTGCCAAGGAAATCAAGATCGGCCGGGAACCCCACCACACCATTCCGTATCATTTATCTCACTCCCCTTCATGAGCAGCTCAACGCGACAACACGAAGCAGTGCAGTAACCTTAACCCGTCACACATAATTACTACAATCCAGTCGCACTAGATACTTCTATTTTACACTGGCCTTGTGAAGAGCGTGGCGGAATGCTGAGAGACTCGCCGAAAGACCTTGGCAACTTCTCGCATCCTCACCCACAAGCGTATGGAACTGATCACAAACTGCCTCGGCTTCCACCAGACTCTCCTTCGTCACCAGAACGCAAGGAACGTATAAGGAGGGAGGAAAATGATAAGCTAATCGAACTATTATTAGCCGATTTGAAAGAGACCGAATTCGCCTACAGAAACTACTGTAAAATCTTGCTAGAAGAGCAAGCGAGCTTGAAGGAATACATTGAAAGTATTTTAGTGGCACATTCAACGCTGCTTTTAACATATGACATAAATTCTATCCTTTCATGGAGTGAGCAGTGTAAGGAGATTTATACCCCATATATTACACATTTCGAACTACTCGGAGATGAAAATAGAGACTGGGTTATCAAACGGCCACTCATGAGGATTCGTTACTTTGTCAAGTTGTGCAAAAAACTTACCTTTCTGGACGAAAATCCTCGGCTGAAAAAGGCTTTTGAGGATTGCCATGAGGTTATGCTTTTGGCGCGTGATAAGCTCGCATACCAGAAAGAACTGCAGTACAACGGGTCTTCAGACTTGATAGGGTCAGCTGGAGATGAAATGGCGGATGGCTCTGGATCGCTTCCTTTGCAAGGCTCGTACGAGACGCTGTCACCTACTTCATTGCTTTCTCCCTTCAAAACATTCAATTTCGATAATAAAATTAAAAACTCGCATAAGCAACTTTTACCCGCTCTGGATCCTGATGAGGCGGCCTTAAATGCAAGATTACCATCCGAGGTAGGTATAGATGCGAATCAACTGACATCCAGAGTTCTAGGAATAATATCAGCAAGCCATTGCCGCGTATCCCTGATGTTATGGAAGACGCAGACGAGCGATCGCTACCTCCGACCCCCACTTCAGGCAACCATATACTACGTTCGCCTGCTCGACGTAATAGACATGGAACCCCGCGTCTTCCAGCTCTACAATTCAGTCACAGTCCCATGGACATTCCATTACCACCAGATAGTCCGGAAGCGAAGCGACGGAGTGCAATATTACGAAATAACGTCCCCCCACAACGACTTGATTATGGAGACGGCACTAATGTTGAGAGATCTCCGCCATTCAAGCCGTGTAGTCCTCTGCGAATTGAAAAGTCTCGACAGGAGAATGACCATAGTGTGGGTCCAGGCGGGTACTCAAACCTACCAGAGAATGTAGGGAGACACGAGAAGGCAAACAACGGATTTCAGCTTGAGGAGAGGCCATTTGAGGAGTCTGTGAAGAGCACTGATGTACAAACAAGCGAAGCGGCTGCGGGCCATGGGAGATTTCGAAGGTTCTGGCCCAACCGCTCCATGACCGCGCGTGATCCTAACGACTACTACGAGTCGGACGTTAAGTGGCAGAGCAAGACACAGTCAAGCAAACTCACTGATATACCCAGAGCCGGCGTTTTCAATCCTCCTACAAACAGAGGAAAGGCTCCTTATGCTGCGCACGCTGTTGGAGACGCAGAATCCCCTATCTCGCAACCTTCCAAAACCTCATCCTTAGGTTCTACAGCAGAGTCTACAGCCCCATCTGTCGCACCACCTGGGAAGTTACCTTTTGCAAACGGAACAACCGTTGATGAGGATAAGATTCCGCTTCCACGACCGCCAGAACTTGAGTGGTCATCTCCTCCTTCGTCGGAGGCATCTTCACATGATGCGCAACTAACAGATTCGGAACGACCCCTATCTCAACCACTCCCATCAACTTCAAGGCAATCAAGTCCCAACCGACGACCCAATAGTCCACTAAAAAATGAATATACACCCACGAAAACTCCAGTTGACGAGCAATCCGACTATTTCCCAGAACATGGAGATTCCTCGGCGTCTACAACATTTCAAACGCAATCGTCGCAGCAGGAGCTGAGCAAACCCGACACGGCTTTTGCCAAAAGTAAATTACCCAAACTCAATAGGCAGAGGCCATCGGTCGAGGGTTTACGAGAGGAAAAAGGCGGGAGCTTCAAGCTATCAGAAAGCCGTAGCTTCAGTGCGCCGCTGCCAACTTCAGACAATATTGATAACGCGGATGCCAGTAATTCTAATGGACTGGAGGGGAGATTAGATGCAATATTACGAGCCAATACCCAAGTGTTCTGTTGGCAAGGGAGTTCCTGGGAGAGAATTTGTGAGTCATCGAATACCATCCTCAGCTGGAATGGGCTGCTGCAAGTTTTTGTCGGCGAAACGTCGATACTGACCGGTACGGTTCAGACAACTTCTCCATTGCGGCGGGGCACAGCCGTAGATGTCTCAGTGGGCCTGGAAACAGGTTCAGGGCGCGAGACGTTCATGTTTCGAAGCAAGACAAAATCCGAAGCAGAAATGTTGTGGCAGGCGCTGCTTACTATGAAGATGCCGCCACCCAAACCGGGGTACGCGGTGTCGCATGCAAGTAGCGAAAGCTCACTTGGGAGTGCCATAACGGCCGAGACTGTGCTCTTAGCCGATCAACGTGTTCGGGCATTTCTCCGTACCGCAAGCGAGAAATGGGACCAACAAGGATTTGTTAAGATGTCGATTGCGCTGATGGACGCAAACGGCGCCAAGAAGGTTACTTTGCGCTCAGAAAAGGGGAAAAAAGTATTGCTTGATCGGGTTGTGGGGGAACATTGCTTTGAGCGACTTGGCGGGACGGGCATTGCGATTAGTGTGATGGATGAAGGTCACTCTTTCGTTCATCTTGTACAGGTAGGCTAGTAAAGGCGACGACTAACATCTAGATGAAGAATGAGAAGGAAACGGAAAAGGTATGGGAAATTGTGAAACGACTAGTGTAGTCGCAAGCACTGTTTTGAATTGGTGGTCCAATCTCATTTCCCTCCCATCCAATTTCAATTTTTAAACCTTTTTTTTCTAAAATTCGATGGTCTAGGGCAAACCCTGTGACAAGCGGTGATAATCAAACCAAAATTCGTATCAACCACCCACCACCTGCAATCAGCAAGAAGCGATGGTGAGATACGGTGCCAACACCTTGAACCCGTCCAAGTCGGCGCGAGCCCGCGGAGACTATCTGCGAGTGTCTTTCAAGAACACTAGGGAGACAGCGCAGGCAATCAATGGATTTGGGCTGGAGCGCGCCTTAAAGTACTTGGCAGCCGTGCAGGAGAAGAAGGAGGCTGTGCCCTTCCGCAGATTCGCCGGTGGCATTGGGCGTACTGCGCAAGGAAAAGCCTTTGGCGTGAGCCGTGCCCGATGGCCGGTGAAGAGCGCCAAGTTTCTGGAGGGCTTACTGAAGAATGCAGAGGCCAATGCAGACACCAAAGGACTGGATGCGGAGAAGCTGGTGATTAAGCATATCCAAGTGAATCAGGCACCAAAGCAGAGACGACGGACCTACAGGGCCCACGGGAGGATCAACCCGTACATGTCCTGCCCATGCCACGTTGAGGTCATTGTCACGGAGGAGGACGTCGAAGTGCCAAAGGCCAAGGACGACTCGGTCGTGCGACTCAACAGACGTCAAATTGCACGGAGGAAAGCGATAGAGGCCAGACATTAAGTGTACATTCATATTTGAAGGCTACCGAAACGTCTTTCCCCGCTTGACTCGTATGCGCGTGTAGTAGTCTACAGCCTCGTAGGGCGTGCTGTCCATGTCCAGAGGACCACACGACTCCATACTATACAATCACAGGATAAATCGTACAATGTCAAGCATACGTCTCGATGAGCGTATCGCGGCCCTGAGAGATGGCTCCAGCGTCGCCTCCTCCCAGCTTGAATATGCCCTCCACCACGGAGATCTCTGCCGCAGTGCTGTCCTGTCCGAGGAAGCCACACCAATCATTCACCACCATTCCCGCGCCAATCACGTCGCTTCCCCGATTCACACTTCCAGCCACCATGGGGACCTGCAGGAGCGAAGACAGCTCGTCCAGCTCCGACACCGACGTCTTGGGGTGCGCCAGCCCTCCCTGATTTGAGAGAGTCATGTAGGTGCCGACAAGTGGCTGGCTCGCAACCGTCCCTCGAAACACTTCCGTGCCCAGGGTGTCGGCAATCAGCTCTTCCGTCTCGCGCGAGAGATCCGGGTGGATCAGGCTGGTGTAGTCGTTTGTAGCAATGACATTCCCAAGCGCACTGAGGCGCTCATCGATGCGCACGATTTTCACCGCATCAGGCAGCCCATTGCGCAGGGCCTGGAGCTCCTGGTCCGTCGTGTTCTGGGGCACGAGCAGGCCTCTTATATTGCCCGAAGTCAGCCTGCCGATAATGCGCATGCCGGCAATGGTCGTGTGCAGGATGGGGATCGTGTCCGCCAGCTCGCTCTCGAAGATGGAGTAGAAGTTCTCGGAGCCGCCAATGGCCACCAAGCTGTACGCATTCGTGAGGGTGCTAAAGACCCCGATCTCGGAGCTAGACTCGAAGGCAGCTCTGACGGCCATGCTGATGGGGGGAGTGGAGGGTTGTGTGAGTCACAATGACGAATGAAAGACATAAACCTCAGTAAATCCCTCTCCTATCTGCTGCGTCATGGCGCCCAGGAAGCCAAGCTGCCGATGAGCCCCGACGGGTTTGTGCGCGTGGACGAGATCCTGAAGCAGACGCGATTCCACACGGTCTGTGTCGACGATGTGCGCCGCGTCGTGGAGACGAACCAGAAGAGGCGCTTCACGCTCAAGCAGGACGCGGAGGCGAGGCTGCTCATCCGGGCCGACCAGGGCCATTCCCTGCCCGGGCTGGACATCGACTTGGCGCCAATCACCTCGTCGACGCAGGCACCCCTCGTGGTCCATGGTACCAGCACGCGTGCATGGGCCTCCATCCGCGACGAGGGCCTGAAGCCAATGGGACGGGTGCACATTCACTTTGCGCCGGGCCGTCTCGGCGAAGAGGGCGTCATCAGCGGGATGCGCGCCTCCGCTTCGGTCTTCATCTACATCAATCTAGACAAAGCACTGGGGGCAGGAATGCGCTTCTTTCGATCGCAAAACGGAGTCATTCTCTCGTCGGGGCTGGAAAGGGTTATTGCAACGGATTATTTTGACAAAGTGATCGATAAACATGGCAACATCCTGCTCTAAATCAAGTCACAATGCGAGTCCAGTGCTTGCCCCTGTCAATCCGCTCGGCACAATTTCGTTCCAGGCCCTTCCAAATACCAACCTCGCGTCTCTCCCGTACAAGTCGAACGATGGCCTTCAACAGATATCTCGAGAGAAGATCCACGCTCCATGAATCAGGAATGAGTCGCAAGACGTCTAGGACGTCGATATATCTTCCCCAACGATCGATTAAGTCGGTCACAATCTCAAGTTTGGGGGGCTTGAGCACGAGGTAAGATTCAAGCAGTGTCGGGAAGAGGTTCTCTGTTGCCCCTGCGCAATAGGACTCTGCCGAGATGTAATCTCCATACCTCATATACTCTGAAATAGCTTCACGGTGGCGGCCCTGCCTACCGAGCAGGGCTGCCCGCTCCAACGGCCCCGATACTTTTTGCAAAATCTTAGCCGCATCATACTGCCAATCCATATTCAGCAGAGCAACAAGCTTGTGCACATTCTCGTCTTTGCGCGCAACCCAGCGGCTCAAAGTCTCTGCACGGTCGTATTGCGAGTAGTCGATTTCCTCCATGCACTCACAATATACATCCACAAGCCGGCCTCGGTATTTGACACCTTCCGGGCCGAGAGCTATGCTTTCCAGATAAAGTTTTTCCGCCTCGCCCTCCAAAACATCGAGGACTCGCTCTTTCCCGAAATTTCGTTTCAGTATGAGATCCACGCCGATGACAAAGTCGTATTGTACAAGCCACTTTGCATATCGCCATACCAGCTCGTCGTCTCGAACCCGCAATAGGTAGTCACGAAATCTTTCCTTGCCATTGTGAAATTCACTGTCTGGATGCGTGCCATCCAGAATTGACTTCCAGACCTCCAGGACTTTGGTGGCTTGTTTGCAGGATTGATAGACGTGGGAAAGTGCATACCATTTGTTATGCTGGGTAAGTAAAGAGACCGCCTCGTCAAAACAATCGACACCTGAGTCCAAGAGCGAGTAGAGTTGATCCGTACGGGAGATCATCATTTGCACCAAAGTCTCATCAATCTTGGAGAATATGGTCGGGTCATTCTCAATGCTGGCAAAACCTTTCTTCTCACGGTACTGCAAGAGGAAGGCTTCCAGGATCTCTTCGCTTCCGCCAATTCGTTTGAGTTTGGGGAGAAGGCCGTGGTACACCCAAATCTCGGAAATGTCAATATCTCTCCACAGGGAGATAATGATCCGTGGGTCTAGTGAGGTTTCAAACAAATAACCAGATGCCTTGACGGCGTCGTCATGAAGCATGGAGAGGAGAAAGAATTGCGAGAGATATGTATTCTCGTGATATTGTTTTTCCGAAGTAAAGTCTCTTTGTAGTTCGTTCCACGCAAGGGAATATTGCTTGTCTTTGATGAGGTCTTCTATACGAAAGACAAAGGAAGTCGCAACGGCCGATATGGTCACATGTGACAAACTCTGTCGTGCAATGAGGACGGACGAGGAGACCCTGGCATAGTCTTCTGCCGCTGCCTTGTCCTCCTTACCACTTACAGTCACCAACTTAATCCTGTCGACCAGCCCATCGAGAAGATACACCGGCGTTGAATCCACCCTTGCCTCCCACAACAATCCTTCCAAGGGTAAAACCTCTTTTGCTGACGTCTCGATATTGTATATATCTATAGATGACTCGCAAAAGGCCATCACGTTTGGAAAGTCGACGACCACTCTCGATGGAAGGCGGTCAAAAGTGATTGTCCCCCGGCGAATCTCTCCATTCAAGTCGATAATCATTCCCATGGCTTCCGAATCTGTTCCCACTACCACGAGAAACTCGTTGTCTGTGACCACAGCGATTAAGCAGTGCCCTCCTGTGGGAAAAAGTGGAATCTTGCGCGAATGGATCAAGTCAATCAGGTCATAGTCCTCCTGCCCAACAACACAAGCATAGTCTCCGAGTGCAAGTGCAGCCATTGCATTGGGATAGTCAATGTCTTTCTCGAGACGCCCATTTCGCGTAAGCTCAATGATGCGAACCAATCTCCCACTGAGCACTAGGATCTTGTTCCCGTATCGTGCAATTCCATGCACAGCTCCAATCTTGCGGACGGTGCCGGGTGAGACTTCAGGAAAGGCGTAGAAAGATACATTCCGTGAGGCCAGTATGGCAATCACATTCACATCCGGGAAGAGACAGATGGAGGTTATGGCTGCGTTGAAGGGATGCCGTGACGCGAGGATGTAGGTATTGGAGACGCTGTCATACAGGAAGTGGAGCAGCTCCAGATCAGCCCCGATGTATAGATGCTCATTGTATGAGGCGATGCAGGTTACATTTCTTGCAGACTCAATTTGCAGGAGATCGTGAGTGTGCATGTCATCTTACGTTTGAGATGGCCAATCACGAGACAAGAAAGACAACGAAGCAAGATACATACAACGACTCCAATCAGTCCTAGATGAGTTCAGTCGAGTTCGTGATTCATGTCGTCATCCGTAGGAAAACGCCAGAAATCTCGGACGACTTTCCCCAGATTACGTATACAAGACCAGGGTCATTCCATGTGAAGTCATTATTAATGTGAAGAACGTTATTCTTATAAACCCTTTTCCATACACATTCTGCCTAATGACTGTCAATAGTCGCCTTGTCACTCGCACCGCTTGTTGCATCCCGGCTGTGTCCAGACTGGCGTCCAAGTCGGCGGCGGAGAAGGAAGAACAGAAGCGCGCCAAGAATCAGATAGGCGCCCGTGGTGACGCCAAACCCAATTGCACCCGCAGCGGCATTCGAGAGGCCACCCGAACCGTTGTTGGAGCAGGAAGCGGCGGATGATTCGCTAGATGCGGAGGAAGAGGAGGACTTGCAGAATGCCGCCGTGGAGCCGCACGTTTTACACCAATCCGACTGAGACTGAATTGCCAATTTCTGAACATTATTGTTAAAGACGTCCCATGACATATCTACCGAAGAGGAACCAAAGAGAGGGTAGGCCTGCGTTTCCACGTTGGGGTCCGAGCCGTTTTTGTAGAGGAAACGCACACTGATATCGCCGGTTGACGAATTACGCAGCTCAAAGGCCATGGTCGCGGCATAATCTGGGAGTCCAGTGAAGTTCTCATTGACCGTGGTGAGATTCGCTAATCCAAAAAAGCTTAAAAACGTGGGGTAAACTCCAAAATAGACCGCGGATTTTGAGGTGCCGTTCTTCACGTTCAGCAGTTGGGTTTGGATAGCGGACAGGAATGTCTGCGCACCAATTGTCGTGGCTGGTACGGAAGCATTGAAGTTGAGGCCAAGCTCATGCTTATCGGCGAGAGTCCGGAGTTGGAAGAGGTCTTCGGCAGTCAAATTGTTCTTTACTGTCTGATTGTGTATGTAATTTACATTCAAGTAATCGAAAATTGTATAGGCGTTTTGGTAGCCCAGCGCATTTTCGGGAAGGACCCCGGAGAGTAAGCCGGCGAAGCTATTGTAGAAGCTTTGCGTCGAGGCTTTGAGTGACATGAATTCGGTGGAATTCATGTAGTTCACCGAAGCCTTGGCGAACGTAGGGCACTTAGAACCTCCCGCCAGCCAGATCGAGTTGGGAGAGTTTGCATCGATGGAATTAACGACAACATACTGGTAGCCATTGAGAGGAGCGACAACCTGGGAGCCATTCGCAAGCGCAAAAACTTCGCTCGTCATGGGATCACTCAACACTGGAGGATATAAGCCTTGTAAGAGGCCAGTGGCGCTCTGCAACAGCAATCCAGACTCCGATCCCGTGTCTGGTACGGCGGCGTAGAGCTGCTTGGAGTCATAGATCGCAGAGAAGCCTGCAATTTGATTGGAGGAGCCATTGTTGATATACCTCGAGCGATAGTAGTTTCCAGATTGGAACACTTCGTTTGCGCCTAGATTTGTGAGCAGCGTGGGTGGGTAGAGCTTGGTGGTACGGCCACCGTGTCGGCTGAAGATGACAACTCCAAGGACGCTGGAGTTGTTATCATTGGCGGCGCTCTGGGCAATGACGGATTGTAGACACCAAAGTGTGCCGAGAAGGAGAGCCTTGGATATAGGAGCCATTAATGGTGATGACTGGGGGAAGGATTGGTTGATAAGTTCGAATCGGATAACGGCCGCTTTAAGCACGTGGGCGCCTCTCGATATCTACCCCGGCCTGAACAGGGTTAGCCCTACAAGAAGGCTACCGAATTAGCGAGTTGTGGAAATGAATGAAAGTGACCAATTAGAGTACGTACTCTATCACTGCTACAATTGCACTATAATAGTGGTGTGGGGTGAACCGACTCTGCGAGATATGGATACGGACGTGTCGGAGAACACACTCCTGCCTCGATGAAAGTTTCGACCGACAAGACAGTTGCCTCCCCGTGACATCGATGCACAGAGCCTCGCCAGCTAGCTACCTTGGAGAAGACCAACATAAGAAGGGGATAGCAGTGATCTCCCATGGATCACTAAGGGCCAAAAAAAAAAAGCAGCTCGACGTTTACCGGTTGATTCTTTGCGCGTGGAGACTTTCGATCGACGAGACGGTCTTCTCTTTGATGACAGTTTCTCACTGGGATTCACATTGGTCAAATTGGGGCAGCTATTGTCCCGATTAGGCCGCCTAGACATCCGCAATCCTAAATTGGTGAAAACTCCATGAGGAGGAGACGCGGGAGCTTGTATGTACAACTCCAAGTAGCCAGACGGATGTGATAGCTAGATTGAACTGAAGCATGTTTTCCATATCCATTATCATCGCGGGAAGCTCGTGTTCGGATCGCTGGTGTCGCGGACATGACGACCTTCAATCGTGCGCTGGCGCAATGGAAGGAGATCTCGCTCACAAACCTCCAGTCCTCCCTGGACGCTACCTCCTTACAGCTGCTCGACTCTCAAAAGGAGGCCGTACAGTCGCGCAAGGATCTGGCCTCCAAAACCAAGGAATGGCGGCGTCAGACGGATGAAGCGCGTCTAGAGGGAATGAAGGGTCTGCTCAAAGACTACCAAAGCGAGGTTGACCTTCTCACAAGTCGTCACAAAGACGCTGTAAGTGCATTCCTGCAAGTCTACAGCCCTCTAAGTGAGGCAGCGGACCCGTATCCTATTCTGGAAGCCGCCCTCGATTCCGTAGGCGCTGCACAGACCCTGGATGAAGTCACACAGGAGAAAGTGGAGCTGCAAAAGCGAGAAGCCGCCGACAAGCAGACCATCGAACAGCTTCGTGGGAAAGTACTTGCCATGGAAACGAAATTGCAGAGCGATCAAAGGCAGCGAGAAGCCATTGAGCACGAACAGCTGAGGAACTCGAAATCACGCGAGGAAGAATTGGAGCTCACCATCCAAGAGCTTCGTGCGACGATTACCGATATGCGCACTTCAAGTGACTCCACGACCAAGCGGCTTCTATCACATGAAAAAACCATCGACGAAGGAACTTTGGCGAAAATGCAGGAGGGCCAAATCCTCACGCGTGAGCTTGAACGTGCTCGTTCTCGCATCGCAGACCTCTCCGCACGCAATGAAGATTTGGCGAAGAAGGCGGGGACAATTGTAGATGTTGATCACGTACGCCAGGAGTATGAAATAGATATCTCGCGACTGCAAGCAAGTCTGGATACGCAAACGCAAGAGTATACACGTGTTCGAGAGGAGTCCGAAAAACGAGTGCGGGCACTCGAACATGAAACTGCTATTGGCAACGAGGAATTAAATCTGGCAAAAGAGAAGTTTTCTCGGTATGCAGACTACGAAGAAATCAGACGCGATCTCCAGATTCTCAAATCTATTGAATTTGACACAGAATCTGCGGATGGCGAAGGAAGAGCCCCAGAAAGTGGTGAGCAAAAATTGGAGAATCTTCTGGTAGAGCGCAACAAGAAACTCGTCAACGACTCGACGCTTCTTCGTGTCCGGAATAACGAGCTGCAGGATTCTCTGGAGAAGTTGCAACAGGACCTCCAGTCAACTAGACATGAGCTCACCTCTGCAAAGCAACTTTCCGTTCAATTGGAGAATGACCTAGTCAAACTCAACAGTACCTCATTCGACGCAAGCAGCATTGCTCCCTCCACTGCACCTACTCGCTATTCCCGATTCACCCGGACGGGTAGCCCTACCTCGTCCATTATCGCTGGCAATGCGGCGCGAGAAGACGTAAAGGCGGACAGTTCAATACTTGGTATTGTGACCCAGCAGCGAGATCGCTTCCGTGCGCGGACTGCGGAATTAGAGGATCAGCTATCCAAGCTGCGCCACGAGATGGGCATGTTGCAGGCGCAGCTTGAAAAGCTGCAAGCCGACAATATGGCGCTCTACCAAAAGTCGCGCTACGTGGAGACCTACACTCCGGACCACTACAGGTCTGCCTACGAATCGTCGCTCTCCCCCTTTGCTTCCTTCCGCGGCAAGGAGCACAACCGCATCATGTCGCGTCTCGGCCCCGGCGACCGGACTGTCTTGGCGTTGAGCAAATTTGTGCTCGCTACAAAGCTCGGACGAAACCTCTTCCTGGTCTACTGCATCTGCCTGCACATCCTCGTCATTTGGGTGTGTCTGGCGCAGGCTGGCCCTGTGACGAAGCAGGGTGACTGGGTGGAGCAGCCATCACCGGCGGAGCGTGCAGGCTGATTGCAATCAATCACACGGAGCTTGGAGCATGGCGTCTTGCATAAGTACACATTCTCATCCTCGTCTGTTTATCCTCCATATTCCCCATCCTCGTCTGTTTACAAACGGCCTTGCGTAATTCGTATCGCGCGCGCTGCATCGTGATTGGCCAGTTTTCCGGCCCCGGTTAATATGAGCAGCAAATTTTGCAAGACAACTCCGCATTCTGCCAGCCAACCCCATTTCGAGACGCCAATTCCATGATGGCAATTGCAGAGAACATTGGTGTCTTCACCAATCCCGACCACAAGCTGTGGATTGCCCCCGTGCCTGATACAGAGCCGGTCAAGGCTGGGCCGGGGGAAGTAGAGCTGGAGGTTATTGCGACGGGTATCTGCGGCTCCGACGTTCACTTTTGGCAGCATGGAGCGATCGGGCCGATGGTGGTGGAGGACACACACCTGCTTGGCCATGAGTCGTCTGCCCTGGTCACGGCCGTGCATCCCTCCGTGACGAGTGTCAAAGTCGGCGACAAAGTGGCCATTGAGCCGGGGATACCGTGTGGAGAGTGCAAGGAGTGCCTGCGGGGACGGTATAACGGATGCACAAATGTCAAGTTCTTCTCTACGCCGCCCTTCCACGGACTGTTGCGCAGAAGGCTCGTCTACCCGGCACGATGGTGCCACAATATCAATGGCCTCTCGTACGAAGAAGGCGCTCTGCTGGAACCTCTGAGTGTTGCGCTTGCTGGCATCGAGCGCGCAGACGTCAACCTCGGAGACCCAGTGCTAATTTGCGGTGCAGGCCCAATTGGTGTCATGTCCCTCCTCTGTGCAAAGGCAGCTGGCGCCTGCCCAATTGTCGTCACGGATCTGGCCAAAGGCCGACTGGATTTTGTGAAGGAACTTGTCCCTAGCGTGCACACCCTGCAAATCGAGCGAAGTTTCACGCCAGAACAGATTGGAGAGAAAATTGAAGCCATGCTAGGGATCAGACCACGGGTTGCTATCGAATGCACGGGCGTTGCTTCCTCCCTTGCTGCTGCTGTCTGGTCTGTGCAATTCAGCGGGGTTGTATTTTGCATTGGCGTCGGCGCAAGCACACAAAATATCCCCTTCATGCGTCTGTCAACGCAGGAGATTGACCTTCGCTTTCAGTACCGCTACGCAAACACCTGGCCGCGGGCTGTCCGGCTTGTGCGGGAAAAAGTAATTGACGTGAAGAAATTGGTCACCGGGCGTTGGCGCCTCGAGGATGCTCTTGATGCATTTGAGGCCACGAAGCGCGGCGAGGGAATCAAATGCATGATCTTCTCACGTCCAGAGGATGTGTAGTAGAACGGAAATTTCAATGCACCACCAATTTCCTGTGCTCCTATTTCTGTTTTACGTAGACCTGCATTTTCTCTCCAGGGTGCCGATTGCCCCAGCAAAAGTACGGTAGAAATTGAATATCGTGACCATCCACCAGGGTATGCAGAGCGCAGACCTCTACACCATTAATCGTTGTCATTTTCTCTTCAAAGCTCGCGCCCCTGCTGATGGAAATTGTGTCAATTGGCACATTGGAATCCATCTGTTCCACAGCGTAGACAAAAGGGCCCCGTTGGATTGCAAGCAGACCTTTGATTGCATCAACTTTTGGATTCGGCAAGACAATTTTCGGGGCAGTATTCCAAGCGAGTTGCAGAATGTCATTCCATTTCCGAGCCTTGTAAATTAGGTATCCATCTTTCTCCGTATACTCAAGCGAGCTGTCCAGCTTACTAGCTGGTCTCCGGACAGCAAATGCTACTGGGTGATCAGAATAAAGCGAGACACTGAGCTTTCCCTTCCATGGATATTCAGTGGTCAATTGCAGCCGCACGCCACTCCTGTTGTATTGAGCACCTATAAAAAAGTTGACTGCTACCATCGAGTCGGTCGTTGTGAATAGATAGTCCTCCAGCTCGTTCAGTATGCGGCTAACATTCGGTGGACAGCACGAGACAGAGAACCATTCGCTTCTCTTGATCCCGCTAGCCTCGAGAGGTTGATCGTAGAAGAAACTGCGCCCATCAAGTGACATGCCGCCCAGGACGTTGTTGTAGAGTGCACGCTCCATGACTCGTGCCACCTCCCCCTCCAATTTTCGCTGCAGCATTCTCCGTCCGAGAAAAAGAATGCCAACCGACGCACACGTCTCTGAATAACACTTTAGCGGGAGCTCATAGTCCTCCCCAAATCCCTCCCACTCGTCAATTGCGCCGATACCGCCGTGTATGTAGAATTTTGTGTCCACCATGTTTCTCCACAGCCTTTGAACGGCGAGATCGAGGGTTTTATCGTTGGAGATGTTAGCCAAATGCTGCACAGCTGTGAGAAAATACATGGCTCGGACACTGTGTCCCCTTATCTTTTGAAGATCGCGGACGTGGTCCTCGGCCTGCATGTACCAGTAGGAGCTGGTGTCAGGCCACGCAGTTACTCCTTCGTTCTTATGCTGCTTATCAGGATCCTCACCTCGATCACGAGTCTCCTTTTGATAGAACTCAGCGTTATTGTGGCCCCGTTGTTCGATAAAGTACTGTGCGAGCTTGACATACTTCTTATCAGGGCGAACGGCGTAAAGTTTGAGCAGAGATAACTCCAACTCCTCATGGCCGGGATAGCCGTGCTTCTTACCTTCCTCGGGACCAAAGACGGAGTCAATGTGATCCATATAGCGGCACATGATGTCGAGGAAGGTCGTTTTCTCCGTAAGGGAATAGTGGGCAATGGCCGCTTCCAGCAGATGACCAGCACAGTAGATTTCGTGTTTCTGCATCACATTCGTCCATCGCTTTCCCGGCTCCACGACGGTAAAGTAGATGTTGATGTAGCCATCGTGGGCCTGAGCCTTGCCAATCATCTCGATTGCCTCCTCCGTCCACCTCGTGTACGTGGCGTAGAGAGTGCTAGAAGGGTCCATATGCCCCATGGCATAGCACCTTCCACGAACTTGGCCACATCAGAGTCCCAAAAGTAGTGCGGCTGATTGGGCTCGCCTGGTTTCCATGTCAGCTTGAACGCATCCCAGCGGCCAGTCTCCTTGAGCTGGTTGTGAATAGCAGGCAGCGTGCCCTCGCGCGTTGCCTGAATCCGCGCGTTCCAGAAGGCGTCGTTGATCTCCACCGTGTCCATGGCCGCAGTTTGGGGAATAGCTGCTGCTGGTCCACGCAAGACGAGCAGGGCAACCCAGAATTGGGCTACGGGGAATCAGGCAAGGAAGGCAGGCAGCTTCACCGCAAATTTACGTATTCAGTTGTAGATGACGGACAAGGCCGGCAAAGACATTCCAACCTATCTCCTGGCCTCCTTTGGCAGCGAGGAAGGAGAGCGTCTGGTCAAGCAGCATCTTCTCCTAAAAGCATCAGCAGGAAACCGATTGCTTGAAGATGCAGTCTCTCTTCCTGCCCACCCCACACGTGTTCTGGATCTGGGTACAGGGTCGGGCAGCTGGCTGCTCGTATCGCGGAATCGCTACCCCGTAGCGTGGAACTGCTTGGTCTCGACGTCTCGGCGGACCACTTCCCCGAGGCAAGCAAGCTACCCCCAAACGTAAGGCTAGAAATACACGATGCACTAGACCCTCTGCCTGACGACCTTTTAGGCACCTTCGATCTGGTCAATGTGCGCCTTCTTGCTCTCGGGCTACAGAGTGCACAGTATGGGGTGGTGGCCAAGAACGTGTATGATGCACTGAGACCTGGAGGTTGGTTTCAATGGATGGAAATCGTCATCGTCAATGAATGCGAGGAGAGTAAGCAAACGCCATGTCTGCGTGAAATTATTCTCTCTTGCGAACACTCCTTCCCAGCGATGGGTAAGAACCAGGCCGCTGCCGAACAAATTCCTCAGTGTCTGGAAGAAGTCGGTTTTGAGGAGATCCACCATCGCCGTTTCTACTACTATTACGACAGCCCAGCAGAAACAGTACAGGGCATGAAGAAAGTGTTTTCCGAGAACTTCAAACTGCCTGGAATGTCTATTCTGAGTGCATCCCTCAAACTTGGAGGGAATCCGGCACTGCAGAGCATGGATGATGTCCGTCGCATAGCGGAAGGTTCGGCGGAGGAAATCATGAGTGGCGATCGAAATTGGCTGATTCCACTCAAAGCTGTTGCCGGACGAAAGCCCCATCGGAAGTAAGGAACTGCTCCGTCTCCGAATACATCGCTCAAATGGCTGCAGCGTGAAGTATTCAAGGCGATGATGGGAATATCTTGAGGGCAAAACCATACTATCTAGATCGTCATAATTGGCGACGGCAATGGTATATTCGTAAGGCAATTAGCGTCCTTTAGGTTTACTCGATTGCTTTACGCTTCTAAACCCCATACCTTACCAGAGTTGAGCTTCTCCGCAAATATCCCGGTTGATTTCGTTCCTTCTGGCGCATCATGCTTATCCATCATTACTTCAACAACAGATAGTACATCTTTTGCAGCACTCACGCTCTTAAGTGCAGCGTTGAGCTCTTTCAAGTTCTTTGTAGTGTAGGTGGAAGCGGTTGTAGAACCGAAGACTTGCGGAAGCATTGTGTACTTCCAGTTTTGCACGTCGTTGTAAGCAGAATTCTCGCCGTGAATTTTGCGCTCGATTGTGTACCCTCCGTTATTGAGGACGAATATTACCGGGTTTAGCCCCTCGCGTACCATACTGGAGATCTCGGTTGCAGTGAGTTGTAAACTGCCGTCACCAACATATAAAACTACCCTTCGATTGTTGCCCATATCCCGTGTTGCCATCAGGGCTCCAAAGGCAGCAGGGACCGAATACCCAATGGATCCCCATAATAGCTGAGAGATGATTGTTGCTTGTGGCGGTAAATTCATGGAAGTGACACCCGCTGTGGAAGTGCCAGTTTCTGCGATTATAATGTCACCACGTTCCAGAAACTGCGCCATTCGTGGCCAAAAAGCAGTGTGTTGGATAGTCTCACCTCCAAGATCGTTATCTGGATTTCCATCTTCTGCCAAAACCCGAGGCGGTGCCATCGGCCTCAACTTTCCAGGGTCCACCATAGAGGTAATGCTCTTTAAAACAGATGAGAGGCGAATACCGGAGAACTCATGCCCTTTGATTATTGCCCAAGTCGAATGGATTTCAACACTGTTCTCGCTTTTGATTCCATATGAGAATCCACCAGTGTTCCAGTCACTTTTAAGCCCGCCAAGGGAGATGACAAGGTCGGAGCCTTCGATGACTTCCTTGAGTAACGGAGGGGTGTTTGCTCCCAGGTAAAGTCCTGCGTACTGAGGATGATCCTCCGACAAAACTCCTTTTGCCATTTCCGTTTGGAAAAAAACGAGCTTTGTTTTTTCCAGCAATGTTAAGACATAGTCCACCACGTTGTACCGAGATACACAGGTGTCTACAAGCATCACAGGCCTTTGGGCTGCATAGAGTAGCTCGCAGACTTTCTGTGCTACCGCGTGCTCGATTTGTGGGTAGGTTCCGTATGCTTGTACAATTATTGGTGTCCGCAACCTCGCCGCATCTACAAGTCTAGAGGGGAAATCAGACGGAAATCCAATGTATACAGGAGCTCTGGAAACCATGCAGGCTCGTAGCACACGATCAATTTCGGAAGGAATATCCATATTGCCTTCTAAAAGGGTCTGTGCGACTGTGATCGATTCACTCATCTTTGCGAAAACGCGAAAATCGCCATTGCCTAGAGAGTGATGGAGGACCTCTTTGTGTGCTTGTGACAGAGTCGAAGGGATGCCGACAATGTGCACCACGGGGAGTCTTTCCGACATTGATCCCGCCACACCATTGACTGCTGACAGCTCTCCCACCCCAAAAGTCGTTATGAGTGCAGAAGCTTGTCTTGTCACCCGTGCATACCCATCTGCGCAGTACGCTGCGTTAAGCTCATTCGTGTTTCCTACCCATTTGATCCCATCGACGTCATCGATGTAATCCAGCAAGCCGAGATTGAAGTCTCCGGGAACTCCAAAAACAGAAGCCACACCAAGCTGCTTTAGTCGAGTGAAGAGATATTCTCCGATGGTAACTGACGTCGCAGAGCGTGACATGAGGCAGCTGAACCGATGCTCGGTTCGGTTGAAAGTCTTCCGGCGCCACACGTTGACGCCTCAGGTGGGAAGTACTTGCACACATACTGTAAGAACAGCTCTACATATCTAGGCAAGATCTCTAATGCTACAATGCGGATGCGGAGATAAGCCTTGATTCTGTCGAGCTTGGTAGTTCCATCTCGTAGTAGGTAATGCACCGTAAAATGAAACAACGCGCTGTCAATAGCCCCAGCAGCAGCTACTTACTCTTCCCTACTGATCTATATCGATTTATTAAGCACAACTAGACCGAGGCTGCGATCCGGTAAAGTGCCGAAGTGTCATGATTTTCAATAGCCGAGAGAATAACGGGCCGACAACCAGCCCAACGCGTGTTTTCGCCCTACCGTTCATCATGAAGGGGCAAATGGAGGAACTCATGACCAGGCCAAGGAGCCATCCAGTCTATTTCACGGCAATCCTCTTTGCAATGGCAATTTTCTTTCTGTTTCCTGTGATCCATGAGAGTACTCCAACGTTTACGCAGGACGTGGACGAATTCCAGCTTGGGGTGCAGCAATGCATAACAATAAGATCGAAAGCTGTCAAGGAAGCCTCCGTTGACCGAGAAAATCCACGGGCTGTTCCGGGCACGCCTCCTGTGCTCATTAAAAATGCAACATTGATTGACGGTGACGGACAGATCTTTCCCGGGCAGAACATATACGTGGAGGATGGAATTATAAAATCTCTTGAAGGAAGCGAGACCCCCGGTTGCAAAAGTTTCGATGCTCATGGACAGTATGTAAGTCCCGGACTCGTCGACATGCACTCTCATATTGGCATTATGGGCAAGTATTGGGCAAACAACGACGGCAACGAAGCATCCAAACTAATTACTTCGCAGGTGAGAACGATTGATGGAATTGATGTGCGAGATGAGATGTTATTGCGAGCCGCCTCGGGAGGGGTGACTAGTAGTCTGTTGCTGCCGGGCTCTGCCAACTCCATTGGTGGAGAAGGGTTTGTTTTAAAGACACGTAAACCATCGACCAATTCTGTGGAAGACATGCTTGTGCAGGCAAACATATCCGAGAAGCGGCAGCGCTGGCTGAAAATGGCGTGTGGCGAAAACCCAAAACGTGTTCACCCTACTGAGGCAGATACTAGAATTGGAGAGGCTTGGGCTGTTCGCCACCGCTTTGATGAAGCAAAATCGCTTCTGAAAGCTCAAGACAATTGGTGCGAGAAGGCTTCGGCTGGTCGTAAAGCTATTGGTGGGAAGCCTTTCCCTTCTGATCTTGAACTAGAGAGCATTGTTGCAGTTTTGAGAGGCGATGTCAAGGTCAATATTCATTGCTACACCCCTGTTGATTTGGAAACCCAAATGCGCATATCTCAGGAATTTGGATACGAGATTGCTGCATTCCATCATGCCACAGAGGCATGGCAAGTCCCAGAAATGATAAAGAGAGCCCCCAATAACATCACAATAGCAATGTTTGGAACGCAGTGGGGCTATAAATTGGAAGCTTTTCACCCGAGTGTCCATGCCGGCAAAATATTGGCTGATCATAAAATACCTGTGGCTTACAAGTCAGACGCGACGGTTACGAACCCTCAAAATCTAATCTTCCAAGCTCAACTTGGTTGTCATTACGGATTGAGTGATGAACTTTCATTTGCTGCTGTAACATCAACACCTGCCCATGCTCTTGGACTCGACCATCGGATAGGTTACGCAAGAGTTGGATATGATGCCGATCTCGTGCTCTGGGATAAACACCCCCTATTGATATCTGCCAAACCACAGCAGGTGTGGATCGATGGTGTCGCAATGTTTGATCTAAAGCAAGTGCAACAATCCGACCGAACCCTTCCCAATAAACATCCAAATAGAGCTGAGAATTGCAAGGAGGGAGTTCAGAATATTGTCATTCAAGGACTTTCCAAGATTCATGGTGCAGAAGGGGAGGCGTCCGTTGCTGTCATTCACGGGGGAGAGCTAATATGTACTGGCTCGAGCGATGCTTGTGCGGAGCATATCCAACCCGATGCGGAGAGTATTATTGTCGAAAACGGCTTCCTTGTCCCTGGGATTACTACATTCTCTGTTGCCCTTGGACTCTCCGAGATTGAATCTGAAACGTCAACCATGGACAACGCAGCCAGCAATCTGACTTTTGCTGAAGACGGGCTATTTTTTGGCGGTAAGCATATGACACGAGCTCGAGAAATGGGTGTCCTTGATGTGGTGACAGCCCCGACTGGAAGTGGCATGATGCAAGGTGTTTCAGTTGCTTTCAAGACCACTGCAAAGAATATCCTCGAAAAAAACGCCATTACAAAATCTGCAGTCGCTTTACATATAGCAATAGGTCATGACGCACTTGGAGATGGGGCTAAGTCCATTGCTTCACAGGTTGGACAATTAAGATCTGATCTGTCCAATCCAAGTGGCATCTATGAGCAAGTTGCGAATGGGTCATTACCGCTAGTGGTGTCTGTGGATAAGGCCGACCAAATCGCTCAACTAATTCGTCTGAAAGAACAATATGGATTTAAACTGATTATCCATGGCGGCATTGAAGCCTACCTCATTGCATCCGAGCTGGCAGCTGCACATGTTCCCGTTCTGTTAAACCACCATCGCTGTACACCCGAAACTTGGGACTCTGCTCGCTGTCTCGCCGGCCGCCCATTGACTGAGAGGACAAATTTGCAGCTATTGAAAGAAGCGTCTGTCGATGTCGCAATTGTGGCTTATGATGATGGCGCTTTAGGTGAACTCTACTGGGAGGCTGGCTGGGCGGCTTGGATGCTGGCCTCTCCGAAGACGAGGCCATTGGGCTTGTGAGCCATGATGTGCAGCGAATCCTTGGCATCGAGAGCAAGGCTTTCGTCGTTTATCAAGGAAACCCATTACAGTTTGGCTCAACTCTTGCCTTCACATTTGACGGCAGTGTGAAATGGTGCGCGTCATAGCTATATAGCAATGAAAGTAATGAGGATAATGACTGAAACGAATCAATTTCTTTCCTAGCCTGTTCTCTTTTGAGGGTATCACGTGATAGAATATTAACGGAGATTTTTAAAATGCGGAGCGAGGGTATCTCCGCAACGGAACCATGACTCTCACGCAGGAGCAACGAGAATACTTCCTTGAAAAAGGTTACATTGTCCTTCGTGACTGCTTCACAAAAGAAGATGCAGCTCGTATGTTGGAAAATGTGTGGATACGTCTTGGGATGAATCCAAATGACCAGTCTACTTGGACTCGGGAGCGAGTCAACATGCCCTGGCACCGACGTGTCAAGGTAAAGGAATTTGCACCAAAGGTCTATGACGCCATCTGCGAGTTGCTTGGCGGAGAGGAACGTGTTGATGAGGACAGTACAGACTGGGGCGACTCTATTATTGTCAATTTGGGTACGGACGAGTACACGGGCGTGGAGAAGTGGCAAGAACCACGGGATCTCGACGGATGGCACTGTGATGGGGATTTCTTCCGCCACTACCTTGATTCGCCAGAGCAGGCGCTTTTGCTGACCCCAATCTTCAGCGATGAAATCAAGCCTAAAGGTGGCGGGACCATGATGGCGGTCGATGGGCTTTCGATGATTGCCAAGCACCTCGCAGCGCATCCCGAAGGCGTCAATCCGCGTGATTTCGACGCCCAAAAGAAAATCAACGAGTGCAAGGAGTTTGTGGAGATGACCGGGAAGGTTGGCGACTGCTGTCTAATGCACCCTTTTATGCTTCATTCGGCCTCTCGCAACAGCTTGCGCGTTCCGCGTTTCATCATCAATCCGAAAGTGAGCGTCAAAGAACCTTTCCGCTTCGACAGAGATCCCAAAGACTTGTCACTGGTCGAACAAAAGACCTTGACGTGTCTCGGCGTGGATAGGTATGAGTTCAAGCCGACTGGATCCAGGGATATCATCCTCCCGGCAAGAGAAAATATTTGGAGGGAGGTTCGAATGGAAGAGATGGCTCGTGTCGAGGCGCATCGTCAAGTTGTTGCTGCAAAGTGACAGGGATATATTAGCGGATAAACTTGTTCCTTTCATGATACCGTGTTTAGTCCGCTTTGGGCGATGCACCAGCAGGGTAGCTCGGACCCAAATTCGTCCGGACTTTTTCTTCCGAGTGACGTCCATCGACCGGCGGCTCACGTTCATCCAATGTCAAACCAGAGGAATGCTTCCGATTGGCGGAAGCGGGAAATGACTCGAAACCATCCGAA